>Ga0137308_100280_pt1 | contig 92803 bp, 86 predicted proteins | sample Inofrocosms_June_FD_97181 | JGI IMG/M metagenome (GOLD analysis project Ga0137308, IMG submission 97181) | Mouse cecal microbial communities from Vienna, Austria - N-Acetylneuraminic and N-Acetylglucosamine D2O microcosms_June | ecosystem: Host-associated > Mammals > Digestive system > Large...
TGAAGGCAATGCGCCCTGCAGGAAACGCAGGCCCCATTCCACAGATTATTCTTCAGTCCCGAAAGACCAGGCTGTGGAACTGATGCAGCATGAGCTTCTTTACCTCCGCCAGGAGATGGAGTTTGTAAAAAAAATTATGAATGCGGGCAATTCGCCAAAGCAGGGGAGGTAGCCATGGGAAAGGCGAGCGTTAAATTTGAGGTCATACAGGAAGTCCTTTCCCAGCATGAAAACGATCTGAGTGTTTCGCTCCTCTGCGAGATTGCCGGGGTGTCAAGGTCAGGGTACTACAGCTGGCTGAAAGCGGAAGGGGCAAGGCAGGCGCGTGAGGAAAAGGACAGGGCGGATTTTGCACTGGTGCTGGAAGCTTACCGTTTCCGTGGCTACCAAAAAGGGGCAAGGAGCATTTATATGCGCCTTCTCCACAGCGACCCGCCCGTACAGATGAACGTGAAGAAGATCCGGCGCCTTATGGACAAATACGGGCTGTTTTGCCCAATCCGGAAAGCCAATCCTTACCGCAGGATGGCGAAAGCACTTAAAACGAGCAATGTTGCCGGAAACCTGCTGAACAGGGAATTTGAGGCGCACGGCGCAAGGAAGGTTCTGCTGACAGATATCACCTACGTTCCATACCATGGCACATTCTGCTATCTGTCTACCATCCTGGATGCCTTCACGAAGCAGATCCTTGCCTACAGGGTCAGTGAGTCGCTTGAAATAGACTTTGTCCTGGAGACGGTGCATTCCCTGGTGCGGGAACATGGGATATCACTCAGCGCAGAAACCCTCATCCACAGTGACCAGGGATGCCATTACACAAGCTGCCAGTTCATACAGATCGTCAGGGATGCACAGCTGCGGCAGTCCATGTCCAGGAAGGGCAACTGCTGGGACAATGCACCGCAGGAGAGTTTTTTCGGCCACATGAAAGATGAGGTTGACCTTTCCGGAATCAGGGATTTCCCTGATGCAAAAGCAGTCATTGATGACTGGATGGATTACTATAACAATGACCGATACCAATGGCAGCTTGCCAGGCTGTCACCAAACGAGTATTACACCTATATCATGACAGGTGAATATCCTTTGAAATTAATAGAAGAGCCAGCTTCAGGGCAGTCATCAGACAACGGTTAGACAGCATATCCGGCAGTCGGTGTCAAGGCATCGGCTCTGCCTCACCTGCGGTGACCTTGACACCGACTGCCGGATATGCAAATGGGTAGCTAAGAGCTGCAAGCAGCACTATCCATATAAATATGGCAATATTGACCAATACACAAACTTTTTGTACTTGACAAAGGGTACACTTTAGAACGGTCTGTACACAAACTGCACAGACCGTAAAAGATAATGAAAGAATATCAAAGCTCTTTCATACAAGAAATGAATGATAGATTTTCAACAGATATTTTAGATATGTTTTATTTGCTTTTCAAATATTCCATTCAAGCAATTATACACATTTTCAACAGACATACTTCCATCAACCATTATTCATCAGTCAGACTCTCAATGATTACACTTCAAATATCCATATGATTAACAGAATATGATATCCACCTACCAGCCAGCATGATACTGCCTGATACGCAGACGAGCTTTCTCGCAGATCCGTGCACTGCATAATTAGCAAAGCATTTAAAAAATTGAAACTCAGCCAGTGAATCACGCCTCGGTCTTCGATCCTGTCCTTTCTACTGTTTCACACAGCCTGATACCCTAAATTAGATACGCTGCGGATGGTTTGCGCCTCTGCGCTTTGACGGTCGAGGATCTTGGCATCATTCTTCACAGCCCGCTAAGAGTCGGGCTGCTATGGATGAGCTGGCTGTGGATTGTAGTTAATATTTTACAAACCAACGTTCCAACAGGCGGAAATAGTGATCCATGTCTTTGTCATCCAGTTTTAATTTTGATGTTAAATGAAAGCTATTCATTTCATATGCTAACACATCTGGTGTGACCATCGTGTCGTTCTTACTTAATTCTTTCATATAACTGGTGTAGCGTCTGATCCAGGCGATTCTTTTCATGATTTTTCTCTTTAAAATACAATGTCTCAGCCAAAATCGGGGTACACCATTTTCTCTTAGAAAATCTTCAATATCCAATAACTTTTGATACAATTTATCAACAGACTGAATAAAGGAATCGATCCGATATCTCTCATAGTCAAAAAAACTGCGATATTCTTCCGGGCTGCTCTTATATAAAAGATACTTATCAGAAGCAACCCTTAGGTCAATACTACTGATCGGATTCGCTTTTGTTTCAGCCATATATAGTTTCAGCTCAAACATGTGCTTTTGAAACTCAGGATAAAATTTCAGCATACTTTTACGCCGATTTATTTTCCATGCAAAATATGGCTCCAAGAGCAGAGATAATTCGTAGAACAGCATTAAGCTGACCGAAAATACTCCGACGACTACGTTCAGCAATAAGACCATTGCCATATCGTCTCCAAATATCTGCAAATTTTTTACTATTTCATTCATATCGTTCGCCCACAATGTTTTAAGTAATTAAATCGTTTCCGTATCAAAATTTTAAAAACCATTCATCCAACAAGCAAAGATACTCTTCCATCTTTGCGCATCCGATCTCTACCTTCCAGTAATCCTTAAAGTCCTGCATCTTCTTTTGAAATACATCCGTCGCGATTTCCTCCGTGCTGTACTGTACCCAAATAAACGAGTAATAATACAGCAGAGTCATCATTTTATGTATTTTTCTTGCTAAAAAAGGATGCGTCAAAGGCGGTTTTGGTATGACTGAGGCAGCAAGAAAATGATTCATCTCTGCTAATCTGTCCGTAAAATCTTTGATTGCTCCACACAAAAGCTCAATGATTTCGATATCCTGCTGATTTTTCCGAAAATACTGTTCTGGATCTTTTTCAAATTCCAGATATTTTCTGATAGCAACTCTTACATACATGCACAGAGAACCATTTTCAATCTCTGACATTGCTGCTTTCAGCCTGATGATCTGCTTTTGAAATGCCGGGTAAAATTCCTGCATTATCTGATACTGCTCATCATGAAACCTCATCCTGTACAATGTTTTCTGTACAAAGGTACGAAACGAGACAGTCGCAACTGAAACAAATGCTGCAACAAATGCAGGAAAAATAAATACCTTCAAATCATCTTTGATTTTCGGAAAATATTTTGCTGGCCATTTTGATAACTCTACCAATTCTTCGATTATTTTACTTATCCCTAATTCTGGGTCTTCATTCAGTTTCATATTCTATATCAATAAATTCCTTCGTATCAAAAAAATCTTTAATTGTCATATTCAGGCCATTACAGATCTTGATAATCGTAAAAATGCCTGGATTTTTCGTAGAACAATTAATGATATGCATTAATGTTGTCATTGGAACCGCCGCCTTGTAAGACAGTGTGTAAAAGGAGATTCCTTGATTTTTACATAAGCGTTGTATTCTTTGTGATAACTTCTTTTGTACGTTCATTGTATAATACCTTCCTTTTATGGTCTTTTGTTTCATTCTATTACTTTTTATACCAAAACAACTACCATATATGGCATTATTTTACTTATTCATCATTCGCAAGAGCTACATATGCGATTATTTCCATAATAACCAAAAGAGCAGTTATCCAAATAGATAAACTGCTCTGTGTAAAACTATTAAATTTTCAGAAAATTCTGGTTATTTTAGTATTATCGTCATACATCTCCGATGAATTGTCTGCTGTAAGATATAGTAACCATTATATATAAAATTCAATATTTATTTTGAATAGAACGAACGCCACATTATTTTTTGTCATCTAAAAACTGTGGATCTATATAATTAACTCTAGTCATGTTTCGATAATATTGCTGAACTGCGTTTTGGCTTGTTTTCACTTCCCGGATCTGCTTTTTCACATCGCTGAATTTTTTTTGCGCCAGTTTATAATTCCGCTGTTCTTCAACCTGAATACTGTTGCTCTGCGCCATAATATCACGTATCAAATCCTGTAATTTTTGAATCTGCTCTTTATACTGCTCTTTATTTTCAGCTAATTCTTCTTTTACACGCTCATAGATATGATCAAACCCTTCATCCAGCATTTCCAGACTGTCTACAAGCTTTCCTTTACTTTCTATATTTTTTTCAAACTCTTCCGGGCCCAGGTCTTCATCCAGGAGCAATACTCTCTGCTCTTCATTTTTTTTCCTGATTTCCTCTAAAACTGCAAGTTTTTTTGTCAGACTTTGTGTCAATATATCAAGATAATCACGTTCCTGCATAAATAACTCCTCTTTATTTACGACTGCTGTACAGATGTCAGACGCATCACTTCTTTCCATGTATCCCGCATTGTACGCAGATGCCCCAGTACCTCTTCCAAAATCTCTTTATCTTTTTTTAGATTTGCCTCAACCAAACGGTCGTGTAGATAATTGTATACATTATCAAAATCTTTTGCTACTTCATATTTATGGTTTAACGTAGCCTGGAATTCTTCTATAATTTTTTCTGCTTTTACAATATTCGTATGCGTTTTTTCTATGTCCTTATCTTCAATCGCTTTTACCGCTATATTACAAAACTTAATCGCTCCCTCATATAGCATTAGTGTCAGCTCTGCCGGTGTCGCTGTCAGTATCTTATTCGTTGCATATGCTGAATATGCATTATTTTTTAACATCCTAAATCCTCCCTGATATTTGACATTAAATAAGGTTTGGATGCTTCTTCGCACTCAAACCAATAACAGCCCCAGAGCCTGCCTAGGACAGGCTCTGGTTGTGTTTTAGCCTAACATTCCGGTAAATGCAGACATCTGATTCTGTAATTTACCCAATGCCACTTCCATAGCCGAGAACTTCTTATAATAAGAATCCTCAATTCTTGCAACCTTTTCATTCCATTCTTTGATCTTTGTTGTATAATCGCTGTAGCTCTTTGCCATCTCTTTATCATTATAAACAGTATAGGCACTCTTAAGTTCCGTAGAGCCTTTTAGCTTTTCATCCATATTATTATACAGCTTAGATGCAATGCCCTTGATAATCTCATTGACAGCCTCTGGATCTGAATTGAGCATTTCCATCAATTTATCTGCATTTTCTGACGAAAAAGCATCATCCTGGTCACCGTCTATATGAAGCGCATTTTTCTCATTTTTAGAACTAGCAAAATATCCTAATGACTTAATACCCAGGTTCGCAAGGCCAAAACTCTTTCCGTTTACAGTAACTGTTGAGGACATAGCTGTCGTCATAGCGCTCATAATGCCGCTCAGTGTACTGTCTCTGCGCAGCAGGGAACCTTTGATTTTCTTTTCCCATTCTGCAATATCGGATTCTGACATTGCGTCTTTTTCGTCTGCTGTTAAAGGTTCATATCCTTTTGCTGAATCTGCATTATAGTAAGAAGACAGTTCGTTGATCAAATCATTATAGCTGGATATGAATTCTTTAATATCGTCATACATTCCCTGTGTATCTGTATCAGTTGTAATACTTAACTCTTCATTAGGATCTGTTTTAGCTAATGCCTGAATGGTCAGTCCATTTACCTTGAATGTATTGTTTGATGAAGTATAGGTTGCACCATTTAATTCTATTTCAGCATCTTTCCCTTTACGGATTACAGCTCCTTTGGATTCACTCAGTCCTAAAGCGTCTATTGCACCCTGATCTCCTGTAAGTACAATATCTGTCCCTTCGCCCGTTTTTGTAGATGACAAAAAAATACGCTGGTTATCCGCATCGAAGGATGCCTTAACACCTGTACCAGAATCATTAATCTGCTTTACAAGATCATTGATCGAAGTAGCAGATGAAACATCAATATCTTTACTGCCATCTTTTCCTTGAATCGTAATCTTTCCGCTGCCTGTATAACCTAAACTTGCTAAAGTATCATTTGAAGATACTTTTTCACCGTTACCCTTTTTCAATTTACCGCCAGTCACATATCCGCCAGTCGCAAGCTCTTTTACTTCTAAGGTTTGTGTTCCATTTACAGCGTTGCCGCCTGCTGTAATCGTAGCCTTCGTCGGATCAGATACCGTAGTTTTCCTTTTTACTGAAGATCCCAGACGCAGTTTATCCAGGCTCTTATAAAAACTAAAGATCTTAGTATTTAAAGATTTCCAAAGATCCTGTGTCCAGGAAAGCTTTGTCTGCGCTTTTACATATTTGTCGCCTTTTGCCTTATATGCTGATACTAATTCGGTAATAATCGAATCTGTATCCAGCCCGGAATTCATACCTGTAATTCGAATTGTCATACTCTAACCTCCTATTACTAATTGATGCTTTTATAATTTTTCATCTACCATAATACCTGCCATTTCCCATACCTTCTGGATCATATCCAGTGTCTGCTCCGGCGGATATTCTTTTAAAATATCTTTTGATTCCTTATCTACAATTTTAATTGTAACACGGTTTGTACCCTCGTGTATACCGAATACTGCCTCTGTCTGATGGTTGATGCTTTTTTTAAACTTCTCGATCGCCTGCTCGAGCTGTCTGTTGCTCTTGCTGCCGCCTCCCTGAAAGTCTTTCTGTTCTCCTTTTCCTTCCCTTGCGGGTTCAAACAGCTTTAGTTCAGAGCCAGAATCAGCCGATTCCTCTGGTATCTCTGAAGTTGTTTCTGATGATGCAGTCTTGACAGATGCTTTGCTTTTCGGATTTGCTGCATTAGACACACGTCCCTGATACGTCGCCGCAGCGGTGCTCATTGCTTCTATAGCCATACCATTATCACCTCCCTGCGAATGCTCTGGCTTGCCCACTACTCCTATTGCTTTTTATATCGGTTCAAAGAGTCAAAATATTAAGATCAAAACATATTTTTCAGAAGTTCCATATTTTCCGCATTGGAGGATTCTTCATTTTCCTTCTGAATCTGGAGATATACTTCCTTGCGGTAAATCGGGATTTCCTTTGGAGCAGATACGCCGATCTTTACCTGATCGCCGCGGATTTCTAATATTGTTACTTCAATATTATTATTTAGTACCAGTGCTTCGCCTTTTTTTCTGGTTAACGCCAACATATCTACTCACCTGCCTTTTTTTTATTTAAAATATCGTAGATCATATATTTTACAGGAAAATCGTCTTCGACAATAATCTGTGCACCATGTAAATTCTCCATATTAATAATAAACGGAGCTTTCAGGTTCACGGACATTTTTTCTATTTCCTTTGGCACGGTGATTGTCACCAGTATAAATGTACTGCCCTCTGGCATGTCGCCGAGTATTTTTAATTCTTCTTCGTTAACGGTTGGACGATAGTCTGGCTTAACATCCAAAGGATTAATCACCGGCATTGCAAATTCCGGGTCATCCATTGATTGCAGCCATTTCACGCCGCCTTTCTCTTTCTTTTCTTCATCATAGATTAAAGTGAAGTTTTGTAGATCCGGGAATCCGATAATACCTTCTTTTAATTTGATGATCTTGTCGTCCTGGATATCGATCTCGCCAAATAATCTCGTATCTGCCTTCATCCTTTACTCCTTTAACTCATTTTATTGTAAAAACTTTTGTTGTTAAGCATGATGGACGCCAAAAACAAATTCATGTTCCTGACGTCCGTGTCTCACTCTGTTTTTATAGAAAATCCAGCAGTGTCATCTTTCCAATCTTTGCCGCCGCCTGCAAAGCTGCCTGATAAGATACCGATGCAGCCGTATAGTTAATCACCAGTTCTGATAAATCCATATCTTCATTGATGGATTTTAACTCTTTAAATGTAGATTCCTGTACGCTCATACGGCTCTTTGTCATATCTACGCGCTCGCCGCGCCCGCCCAGGTCAGTGATTTCCAGATTTACTGTATCCAGATAACCCTGGAATCTTGAAATATAAGAGCTGTACGTATCATGCATATTCTGGTTGGCATAATCAAGCTGCTTTTTCGCTGCGTCATACCATTTGTTCAGGCTTTCCAATTCTTCATCTTTGTAATTGCCGGACTCGATTTTTATCTTGATATCATCGACTGTTTTCTGTGCAGAAATTGCTGCATTCACAATATCGATCAGGTCATCCATATCACGGCGGATATCTGAGTTAAATACTTCTCTGCCTTCAGTATTGATCTGCATCTGCTGTCCGCCTGCGATATTGTAATAGATCGCCTGTGTTTTCCAATTTCCGTTTTCATCAAAGTTTTCGTATACGATATTGTCTCTGTCCTTCATATACCGTGTGCAGTCAAAATAATATTCTGGACGGAGCTCGCCTTCTTCGAAACCTTTTTTATGATAATCAAACGTGATGGAAGCTTTGGTTGCATCCAAAGCGTCTGCGACACTGTCATTAAACAACAGTTCTCCGTTTTCCTGGTCGAATACGATCTCATTGTCGCCCAGCTTATAATCTGCTGCCTTTAAATCTGCCGTGTTTGATACTCTGTAGCTGATCGCCTGAGGTTTTGCGGCGGTTCCTATGTTGGCAGACAAAGAAGCATCATTTGGATTACCAGAATCCACAACATTAAATGATACCGACTGCTGTGGAGTTGCCCCTGCTACCGGTGCAGGCGGGGTTGCAGTAGCATCCCAGTCACTGGATTTATAAACATTATAAGTGTAAGTATCTGTATTTATCCCATTTACAGTTGTTGTTGTCTTTGTACCAGGCACAATCACATAGTCACTGTTTGCCGCCTGTATATCTGCTACTGGCTCAGCAGGATTCTTTGTTTTATCCAGATCAACTGAAATTGTGCCGCCGATTACTCCAAATTCAATCTTTCCATTTTCGGAGTTTAATCCTACTGCAACATTATTTCCATTTTCGTCTTTATAAGAAATACTCAGCGAATTCCCATCCGCAGAAATCTTATCATAAGCAAGCCGTATCCGGTTTAACTCCACTTCGTTAAATACGTCCGGGTGCTTTCCATTTGTTGCTACCGCGCCATCGGAAGTGTCGTCAAATGCTTCTGGATAATAGTTTTTCTTATCAATATCCTGATAGTCAAACCGTTCGGTAATATCGTATTCTTCTTCCTTTGCATCTTTATTGCTCATAAAGGTCAGGCTTTCATTTGTCTTGAATCCGGTAAAGATGCTGCGGCGGGCATAATCTGCGTTACCTTCGCAGTATACCTGCTGCTGTAAGGACTGCAATGCTTTTAAAATGGTCTCCCTGTCTTCTGGCTGGAGTTCATCGGTTGTCCCGTGTACAACGCGGCTGTAGGCGTCGTCCAACAGGTCTTTCATGTTTTTCAGTGCTGTTCCGGTACAGTCCATCCAGGATTCCGCATCGGAAATATTGTTGTGATAATACTGTGTGATCGTACTTAACGTGCTGCGCAGGCGCAGGGAACGGATCGCAATGATCGGATCATCCGAAGGCTTTGTTATTTTCTTCTGCGTTGACATCTGGTTGTTTGTATAATCGACCTTCGCCCGGTTCGCATTGATATTTGACTTGGTACGCTTTACCATCATAGAATTCGTTACTCGCATCATATGACTGTTCCCTCCTTTTTATACACCTGTCTGCGTAATCAGGCGGTCATACATCTGATTCAGTGTGGATATGATTTTTGATGCCATATTGTAAGCATTGTTAAATTTAACGAGATCCATACCTTCTTCGTCCTCGTCTACACTCGATATAGACATCCTGTAAGTATCGATCGTCGTGCCGATATCCGAATAATTTTGTGCTAAAATATCTGCTTCATTCGCATCAATCGAAATATCCGAAATAATATAATGTAAGAACTGATCACCGCCGGAACCTCTGTAAATAACTGCCTTGCTTTCCAGCTCTAAAACCTCATCAACTAAGCTGGCATCGCTTTCGTGTGTATCTGTACGCCTGGATGTAGCAAGGTAATTGGAATCGTGCATACTCTTGTCATTGACTCTCAGATTGCCTGCTGTAAGCTGATAGTAATTGCCGCCCACGGCATCGGAACGGTAGGTCACTCTCTTGCCTTCCTCTCCGTCAGATTTCTTTGTATCCAAAAATGTATTTTCAGAACCGTCTGTGTTAAGCGCTACGAAAAATGCTCCCATCTGGTTGCCTGCTGTGTCCACACCGCCGTACTGGTAATTGATTTCCTTTGGCTTTGCAAGCCCTGTGACCGGGTCAATCTCATAACGCTCACCTACCGGATTGCCGTCTACGTCCAAAGTACCGTCTCCATTGCCGTAGATCTGCAAATCATTAAATTTGCGGCAGAAGGAACGCAAAAATTCGTTCATCTGCGACATATAGTAAGGCACGCCGCGCGAATCGATTGCCCTGCCGACACTGACTTCTCTGCCGCTCTTGCCTGCCATAGACGACATGTCGGTTCCTTCCTTCATTTTAAATACATACTCATAGTTAGGCTTGTTATCTTTGTCGTATGTCACTGTCATTTCAAAGCTGCTGTAGGAATACGCACGGTTTGCTATAATAATCTGTCCTGAAGCAGGCATATTCATCGCTTCTACGGACGTAATATTCGGGTTTGAAATGTGTATTTCAGAAGCTGCGATATCCACTTTGGACAAAGTGCCCTGGAAATTCTCTTTATTATTGCCGTCGCGAATATTTAAAACCGCTTTTAATTCACCTGACATCGTATCGGAATTGGCATTAAATTCATTTTTTGTATGTGACCAGCGAATATCATACAATCCGTCCAGGTCATTCTGATTTACTTTTTCCTCACGGGCATAGCATTCCAGTGTGTTATATTCAAAACCGTCTACCAAAAGCTGTCCTTCTACACGTACGCGGAAGCGTGTTCCCCCTACATAGGAATCTGGATCGTTGCTGTTCATAACTTCGGTTTCTTCGATTTCAACTGGTACGATCGCTGAAAGCTGATCCAGCAGATATGCACGCTGGTCGCGCAGTTCATTCGCACGCCTGCCCTGAATCTCAATCGTATTAATCTTTTCGTTAATAATCGAAATTTTCTGGGCAAAGGAATTGATCTGCGTCACAAGCGCGCTGACTTCCTGATTGCAGTCTGCCTGAATCGTACTCAGATTATGGTACATATTGTTAAAATATTCGGTCAGGCTTCCGGCATTATTGATAAACTGCGTACGGATATACAGATCCCCAGCATTGCCTTTTAACGAATCCATCGAATTAAACATCTTGGAATATAAGGTCGAAAATCCCGCAAGCTTCTGGTCGTCATCCCGGTACAAATTTTCGATCTGGGACATATAATAGCCCTTTTTTTCATACTGTCCGATATTGCTGTTATTTGTCCAGTATTTTACATCGTAATACGTATTGCGCATCTGTACGATGGAATCCGCATCGACACCGCTGCCCAGCGTTCCGTAGGTATAGTTGCGCAGAGAAGCCTTTGCTACCAGGTTCACGACCTGTTTGCTGTAGCCTGGCGTGTTTGCGTTGGATACGTTATTTGCCGTTGTATTAATAGAAGCTGAAAATGCATTTAATGCAGACCAGCCGATATTTAAACCAAAAAATGTAGAACTCATATATTCACCTCACATCTCTTATAGCATTGTCACAAGTGTCTCGATCATATCGCTGATTGTCTGGATATAACGGCTGGAAGCATTATAGGCATTCTGATATTTGATCATGCGCGTCAATTCTTCATCCGAGGACACGCCGATAACTTCATTTCGCTGATTTTCCACCGCTTCTACGGTTGCTTCCAGTTTTTCTGCTGTTGTTCCATACAGAGAACCGATAATCCCGATCTCACCGATCATTTCTTTGTAATAATCACTGTAATTATATTTCGCCTGTGTATAACGCGGATTGATCGAAATCGTCGCATTATCCCACAGCTTTGTCAAATTAATTGCCATGTCATGGGCAATCTTTTCATCCTCGTGCTTATGCGGAAGATTTGTGATATTGGTTAACAGATCATAATTAATCTCGATTTCCAAAGAAGTGTACTGCTTGGATGTATCGTAATGATAGTTTTCATTCAGTACCCAGGAGCCGTCAATTTTCTGGCTGGTATATTTTTCATTTCCTGGTTTATCCCACGGGCAATATGGCTTTTCAGGCGAGACTGTAAGCGGCAAGTCATTACCAGTTGTTGCTCCAATACCGATGATATTCCCGTTTGCATCCAATACTACCTTGATTCTGCCATCAGCGTCTTTATCTATATTATTATTGGTCAAATCAACCTCAAGATTACTTACCGTTGTAGCCTTTGGTTCTTTTCTGTCGTTAAATACACGGTACGTTTTCCCGTTATTTAATGTGACCGAGACGGAATCATTCACATCTTCTTCGTTGTACATATAATAGTCGCGCCACTCTCCGGCTTCTTTATCATATGCGGTTACTTTCCGATAGCGTTCGCATCCTGACCTTGTAAACAATTCCTGCGGCGGCAGTTTGCCGTCTGCGCCTACACAGCAGTTTTCTTCATCCAAAACCCTGACATTTTTATAAATAGAATAAGTGCCGTCTGCGTTTTCTACTAGCAGCTCATCCATATTTTTATTCGGTGACAGCAGGTCGTTAATCTGAGATACGATCGCGTGAACCAACTGGTCAAACTCTGCCTGTGTGTTCTGCATAATCGACAGTCCGACCGATGCATCATATTTGTCAGGATCTGCATTTAAAATATCGTTAAAGTTGGATATCGTTGTTCCTCTTGCCTGTACAAGAGCCTTTAATTCTCCGATGTCCGTATTAAACGCGGTACAGATTTCTCTTGAAAAATCAAATACTTCCGTATATCTGCCGGCATCCTCATGGGATAAATGCGGCCAGTACGGGGTAATATATCCGGTCATCGGATCTGTCTTTTTCCCCATCTCATAATGAACGACGTCGCTGACTACAAGCTCGCCTTCAAATTTGACATATACAGACCCGTTTGTTCTTTCCTCATATGTAACATTGCCGAATTTGCTGAGCTGGTCGAGCGCGTAATCTCTGGCGTCACGCTCGTTCATCGCAATCTCGCGTCCTCCGGCTTCAATCCCCTGAATCGCTACGTTTAAATTATATATCGTCTCTAAATAACCATTGATCTCGTCGATGTCATCATTGATCTGGATGTTGATATTTGTCTGATAATTCATCAGGCCCTTAAACAAAGCCTTTGAACGGCTGGCAAATAAGCTTGCCCTCTGAATCACCAGATTTTGTGTCGCCATATCCGAAGGGTCTTTGGAAAACTCTTCAAACGCCTGCCACAAACTCGTTTTATCCCCATTTAAGATCTGCTGAAAAGCAGTTCCTTCCAGTTCCTGAAAATAACTTTGCACTTCATCGACTGCTTCATATGTTGCCGCATAGTAGGATTGTCTTCCATTTTCTGTGCGGAAAGCCTTATCCAAAAAAATATCTCTCGCATGGACAATCTCCCCGATGGAGGTTCCCTGTCCAATTAATTTCTTATAGCCATTTTTCGAATATGCCAGATTGCTGTAGCGTGCATCACGAAAAACAACCTGCTGACGTACATACCCGGGGGTATTTACGTTAGCCAGGTTGTTCGCTACATTATGAATCGAATCTTGAGAAGCTTTTAATCCTGAATGTCCTACAAAAATAGAACCCATTCCATTCGCCATAATTGCTCACACTCCTGTCCGTTATTGTTTTGCGTCAAATCCGCCGCCTCCAAGTATCTCTCCTGTATTGTAAGCGTTTTTATTGTAGTTCGCCGTCTCGGGCGCGGTGCGCATGCTTCGAAACAGAGTCAGGTCAAACTCTACCAACTCCAGAGCCTGATTCAGCAATGTCTGGTTTTGTTCGTTGATATTCCGAACTTCTGCTAATGTCGTCTTCAACTGTTGTTTTACGTTCTGTAATCGTTCCTGCTCTTTTGGCTGGCTGCTTAATGTCTCGATAATCGTATCCAGTGTAAAATCATCCCCTGCTTTATTTAACACCACCGCCATGTCGCGCATGACTTTTTGTCTGTGATTATCCAGATTTTGAATCTTACTGGCGACATCCTGCTCCAAATCCACAATTTTTTCAAGAGCCGGAACATTGGCATCTATGATGACCTGTTTTTTCTCCTTAGACAACTCTGCTAACTTTCCATACTCTTCGTTCTCGTTTTCTAAGACCTGAATCAGGTCATCCATTAAACTTGCCACTTCTTATCCTCGCTTTTCCGTAACGATCCTGTTACTATTAGTTAGCCGCATAATAGCTTGCTAATAATTTGCTCGCAAAATCTCCAGTATCAACGTCATAGTTTCCAGACTTTATGCTTGATTTAAGCTCTGCTACTCTATCTTCCCTGATATCCGAAGCTGCTGCGACTGCCTTTTTTGCGATCTGATGATCTCTCCCTGCACGTGAGATCTGAACCTGATCACGTGCAGAAGCAATCTCTGCTGTACTCTTTGCCTTAGACGGCTTTGTCGTTTTGTATAAAGTTGCGATCTGGTTATAAGCATCTATACGCATATTAGGCATCTCCTTTCATCGTCTCGTCCCTGAATGATATAATTAGAACGCTTCACTTTTGCCCATATTTGATATACTCATTATGTGCGGATTGTGAAGTTCTATAACTTGTTTATCGGACGTTTTCTGGAATTTGTTAGCGGTTTTTCTAATTTTGTTGAATTTTCCACTGCCGCAGGTGCTATCTTTTAAGCACTTCTTGATTCTGCGGCGCACATATGCTAATCTTTATATATCATCAACGAAAGTGAGGTACATGCCATGAAAAAATTGTTGCAATTTACCAATATTTTATGCTGTGCACTGCTGCTTTGTCTGTGTATCTCTCCGCAGACAGCCAAAGCATCCGTACTCCCGCCAGCACAGAATACCGCCAGTCTGTGTGCAGCCACTGCGCGTTCCGGCTCCGGCATCACACCGCGGGAATATATCATCACTTTTCACCCGAACTACGGCGTTTTGCGGGAAGACAGCAGAATGACCACAGTCGGGCAGAGACTGAACCGGCTTCCGATCCCGACTAGGGACGGCTATACGTTTAAAGGCTGGTATACATGGACGACAGGCGGCACGCAGGTCACAACCAGCACCGTCTTTTCCGCCAATACGGAAGTGTACGCGCAGTGGGATAACTACAACGCAAATTTCAGCGATATCGTGCTTTCCAATATCACAGACACAGCCGCTTCGTTTATCGCGTTTATCCCAAACAGTTACGTAAAAACATGGGGCATTTCTTTAGGAACCTCAAATGCCTACATGCCGGATACACGTACGATCAACCATTTTGGATATACCTCTACGCTTGCCACAAATATTACAGGGCTTACACCAAATACGACTTACTATTACAAGGTGTTTTATATCGCGGATACGATACGGCTGGAATCCGGCGTCGGTTCCTTTACAACGGGAAAAGCTTCAGAATATACGATTTCCTTTTTCCCAAACGGCGGTATTGTCAACGGGCAGACTTCCATGACGACGCTGAATCAAAAGCTTCCGGTACTGCCGACGGCATCCCGCGACCATTACCGGTTTGACGGATGGTATACCGGGCTGTTTGACGGTACGCCTATTACAACCGACACCCCGTTTACAACGACCTGCACGATATATGCGCACTGGACTTACATACAGGATGCAGGAAACAGCAATACGAACAACGGGAATACGAACGGCAGCACAGGCAGTCAGAATACAGGCGGCAATAGCAGCGGCACAGGCAGCACCCAGCCAGGAGTCAGCGTTGATACAAGTACGGGAGGTTCTGACAATAACGAACCTGTAAGCGTGAAAAAAATCAAGCTGAAAAGCCTGAAAAATACCGGAAAAGGCAAAGTAAAAGTAAAATGGAAATGGAGCGCTTATGCAGACGGCTATCAGATCGCCTATTCCCAGAATAAAAAATTTCCCTCAGATAAAACAAACCGCAAATCCGCAAATGTTTTTACAGAATCCAAAACCGTTTCCGGGCTGAAAAAAGGGAAAACGTATTACGTCCGCGTACGTGCTTATCAGAAATCAAATGGAAAGAAATATTACGGTGCCTGGAGCAATGTGAAAAAAATAAAGACAAAAAAATAAAATTAAGACAAAAAACAGGGGGATTTAAGCCCTGCTTTTATACAGAGTTTAAAACCCCCAGCTTCTGAATCAGCTCCAGCACTACGTTTTTCTCATACAATCCCTGCAAAACCGCGTTTTCTTCGATCATGCGCAAAAGCATCGCGCTGTATGGCAGGATCTGTGTCAGCCGGATCAACAAAAACGCAACCCAGACCACAAGAAACGCTTTTACAATTCCCGCAAAAAATCCAAGTATCATGTTGACAAGATGGATGCCGGGCTTTCTGGAAAATCTGTCCAGCCTTTTTTTGACAAAATGCAGAATTACCCAGATAATCAGCCACGCAGCAGCAAGCGCGATCCCTGTGACGCACAAATCAGCCGTCGCTTTTGCCATCTTTTTATAGATCCCCTGGGATTCTAAGATTTCAGACACCGACGCATTTGCCGCCTGGTTCAGTTCTTTTTGTACGGATTTTGGAAGCGCAACAGACGATAGTTCTGCAATGCCTTTCCACGTACCGTTTTCCAGTTTTTTATCAATCTGTTTTCTAATATAGCCCTCGCTTGTTTCCTCAATCTGCTGGGCAATCGTCGTAGAATCCAGGATTACATCGCGAAAAACCGGCGTTGTAAAAGCGATAAATACGATTGCAGCCACCAAAGATACGATCGAATACACAACCCGCAGAAATCCTCTGTGATATCCGCGCAGTGCCGAGGTGATAATGTAGCCCATTACTGTAAAATACAACCAGTTCATTTAAAATTTGTCCTTTAATCTGATCCTGTCTGTCTCGCCGCTTAGTATCAGCCAGTAATCCAGCTCGCCGCTGCCGGATATCACGTCATAAATACTGCGGTCAAACGTATAGGAAAACCGTTTGCTGCCCCGCATTGTATAGAGCTGTACGCTTTTTTCATTGCGGATACAAAGCAGCCCGTTTTGCAAAAACCCGATCTGCGTATAATCCAGGTCGAATTCCTGTGTGAGCACCAGCTTTCCTTTCAGGTTATAAATATTCGTTACATAGCCTTTTGCCGACTTTTTATTATCATAAACAAGCCCGAAATATGCATCGTCATAATAAATACTGCGGACATTTCCGCTGCACTTGATTTCCTTTATCACTGCCGGCTTCTGCGTTCCCTCATACAAGATTACCTTTGTATCGCCAAATGCGGCAAGCCTGTCGTTTGTCACAAATCGGATGCTTGGTATAATCATGTTATCATATGTATAAGAGCCCACGATCTTGTCGATCTTATTCTGCCCCACGGTTCCATAATTGTAAAAAACGACGGTAGACTTCACATTGGCATCATGGATATCCAGCAGGCTGACGGCAAGCTTAAGCGCATCTCTTGATAACGCGAGATCGAGCGGATAGCCGCTGTTTTCAATATGCAGCTCCCCGCCAGCCAGCTTTTTTCCGTCTTTGTTGTACATATGGATATAGCTTGTCTGCGAATCTTCCATCAGGACAGCTATCGTACCCTCTCTGGCTATGCTGACCCGCTGCACAGGAATCGTCGTTTTAATCGTGCCTTGCAGCCCTGCCGTGTTCAGTATGTAGATCTGGCTTCCGCCCTGTTCGTAAATGGCAACATAGTCCTCGCACCTTGAAATCCTGGGCGTCTCCATCTCATAGGTCTGATTCCAGTATACTTCTCCCGCAATGCTGGAATATACCGCGCCGTCTTGTGTATACTGCAATACATTTCCCTGAAACTCTTCATATTCCGCAGCTTCTGTCTCTCTGCGCTCTATCTGTTCTATCACTTCATATTCTGTGTATACTTTGTTTTCAAAATACAAAAATGCGGCAAAAAGCAATCCGAGTAAGACGCCGACAAGCATTAAGATCAAAATCAGAATCTTTAACCTGTGAATCCTGATTTTCTGTTTTAACTCGGACAATTCCTCTGCACTTTGTGCCGGAAGCGCCCGCAACGTACGATTTTTGCTTTTTGCCATATTTCTCTCCCGTATATAAAAATGGCTGCGGCTGTTTATGGCAGCTCCAATCTCTGTCCGGCATAGATCATATCCATATCATCGATTCCGTTTAACTGACAGATTTTTCGCGCCTTTGCCGTTGTTCCATAGATTTTCCTGCTGATTCCGACAAGACTGTCTCCCTCTTTCACAACATAATAACCTTGCAGCAGGCTTTTTTGTTCTTCTGACAGAGAATCCGCGTCAATAGCGCCATCGTTTTTCTTTGTTTTATCCTCGTCTTTTGCAGCATCCGACGTTTCTCCATCCTCTTTGGATGAACTGCTATTTCCATTCGATTTGGTGCCTGACTGTTTGCTGTCGGATGCTTTTGATCCCGTTCCGCGGCTGCCGCTTGAGGAATCGGCGTCTGACGGCTTGCTGCCGTTTGTTTTTGAGCCTGTCCCCTTGCCATCGTCTGTTTCTGCATCTGGCTGCTGGCTGTCATTTGTTGTTTTTGTATCTGGCTCCTGACTGTCATTTGTTGTTTTTTCATCTGGCTGCTGGCTGCCATTTGTTGTTTTTCCATCTGGCTGCTGGTTGTTGTCACTTGTTTTAGAGCTTGTCTCCTGGCTGCTACCGGAATCTTTGTTATCCTCATTCCCATCTTCACCGCCAGATGCTTTGGATTCTTGATTCTCTCCGTCACCTTCGGATGCTTTTGCCTGATTTAAGTCAGACATGTCCCCTTCCTTTACATTCGGGCTCATCGCAGGTACGTCTCCGTCAGCCTGCCCGGAGATGCGGTTGACTGTAGATTCCAGATTCTGCATTTTCTCTACGTTATTTACCGTACTGATCCCTAGCACGCAGACGGAAAGCACAAGCAGCAGGCTGGTCGTATACAGCACCCCGTTCCATTTCCGCTGGGATATCTGAGCCTTTTTTTCGAGCAGTGCCGCACGGTAACTGTTGACAAGAGGCTCTTCAATCCCTTCTGCCGGGATATTCAGCTCTTTGCTGTTATTTTTTTCGATCATATAGTCCTGCATCTGCGGATTTTTCTCATAATAGACATAATAGCCTTCCCTACGCTGCATAACGTTTTTTTCAAATACATAAAACGCTTCTTCTTTTTCTGCCTGGTCGAGCAGGAAGAGTACGTTTTTCTGGATATTAAAATGCTGCTTATGGTTCCGCTCAAGCTCTGCGGCAAGTCCGGCATGTCCATTGCTCACATCCTGTCCCCAGCCGACGATCTCTAAATTGTCAAAATACTGTTTTAACTCCTTATAGACAGCCGTCCACGTCTCGTCGCTAAATTGCAGGATCTGGTCTTTAAAAAATTCATCTTCTACCCGCACCATACCGCTGATAAAATATCTGGTATAGTCTTTCCCTCTTTCGACTCTGCCCAGCAATACAAATCCGCGGTGAGTCCATGTTTCCTGCACATCCTGCGTATGTAAATAAGTATATACATAATCCTCCAGATAGACTCTCGTACTCCCGATGCTAGTGCCAATCTGTCGAATATTCTTTGGTAGTGTCCCTGACGCTCTTTGTTTTTGTTCTGCCACTTCGCACACCTCTTTCCATTTTTTCGGGTATGCGTCCAATGTAGCATAACAAACTGGCTGATTTTGGCATATATTGTTGGCAGCGTCCAAGATTCCTATCAATTTTCCTGTTTTTTGTCATAATTCCGTTCTGCCTTCAAGCGCGCGCAGCAAAGTCACCTCATCAATGTATTCCAGATCACCGCCGACCGGCACGCCGCTGGCAATGCGCGTGACCTTAATGCCAGTCGGTTTGATCAGCTTGCTGATATACATCGCTGTCGTCTCGCCTTCCAGGCTGGAATTAGTCGCTATAATCACTTCACTTACATCGCCCTGCAAGCGCTGCATCAGCTCTTTGAGCTTGATATCCGCAGGCCCGATCCCAAGCATAGGTGAGATCGCGCCGTGCAGAACATGGTAAACGCCTTCAAACTTGCCCGTTTTTTCATATGCGGCAAGATCCCTCGGATTTTCTACAACCATAATCAATTTCTGGTCACGGTTTGGATTTTTACAGATCGGGCACACTTCATCATCTGTCAGCGTATAGCACTGCTTACAGTAGCAGACCTTGCGTCTTGCCTCGATAATGGAATTTGACAGCTTTTCTACTTCTGCCTCCGGCATATCTAAAATATGGAACGCCATGCGCTGCGCCGACTTGATCCCGATCCCAGGCAAGCCTGCCAATGACTCGATCAATCTGCTGATCTGGGCACTGTAATACTCCATTGCTAAAACAACCCCATACCGCCGCCAAGCCCGCCGGTAATCTTACCCATCGTATTCTGCGAATACTCATCGATCTGGCGCATCGCTTCATTTGTAGCCGCCATAATCAAATCCTCGAGCATCTCCACATCATCTGGATCGACTGCTTCTGGATCGATTTTTATTTTGGTCACTTCCCGTTTCCCGGACACCGTCACCTCAACAACGCCGCCTCCCGCGCTCGCTGTCATCTCCTTTTCTTCCAGCTCCTTCGTCGCATCCTCCATCTGCTTTTGCATTTTCTGCGCCTGCTTCATCAAATTCGCCATATTACCCGGCATTCCTCCGCCAGGAAATCCCCCTCTTCTTGCCATGTTTATATACCTCCTTAAAATTTGTTTTTTTGACTGTTATTGATTTTAACCCATTCTATTCAATCTGACAATACTCGATTCTGAAAAGCTCCCATCATAAGTATTCGGGCCAGTATATCTGATCGTATTTGGAACATATATAACAGAATAATTTTGATTATAATACTCCGCTTTATCTATTTCATCTTCGTCCTGGTCGGTTTCTGCCACACATACAACCAGCATATTTTCGGGAATTTTACAATTATCAACTACAACTCTTTTATATACTTCTGCCAGAATTCGCTTTCCATGAAACGCTTTCACTGCCTGCTCCCATGTCATTTCTTTATTTACTTCTATCAATTATTTCCCTCTCAATCCGAAAAATCCTCATACTCAATCTCCATATGAACCACCTGTTCCAAATCCACAAACGCCTTTTCAAACGGCTGCCCGGTATCATTTTGTTTGATCTGTACCTGCACTTCTTTCCCGATGCATCCAGAAATCGTATCCGTGATTTCTTTCAGCCGTTCCTCTTCGGTTAACATCTCGCACAAAATCGGCTCATCCATTACGATCAAAAGTACATTTCCTTCGCCAATGCTTAAATGCGCTTTGCGCAAAAAGGCGCTGATTGCATCCGGCATCTGTGCAAGAATGCTGCGCCAGTTTTTCACTGCCTGGCGGATATCTTCGGATATCGCTTTTGGCATCGCTGGCTTTGCGGCAGGTTCATTAGCTGCCTGTATGGGAGCGGCAGGAAGGATGGCTCCTTCTTCGATTTTCTTTTCTAACTGCGTAAGCCTTGCCAGGATGGAGCTGGTATCTGCTTCCATTTGCGGGCGGCACAGCTTGATAAACGCGATTTCAATTAATATCCGTTTCTGTGTGGAATAGCGCACCTGATTGGACAATTCTGAAAAAACACGAATAAAACGCATAAGCTGCGCGCTGTCTGCCATGCTGCATTCTTCTTTTAACAGCGCCAGGTTTTCACTGGAAACATCCAGCACGTCTTCCATATCCTCTGAGCTTTGCAGTAAAAGGAGATTTCTCAGATACCAGGTAAAGTCGCCTACAAACTGGCTCAAATCCCTGCCTTCTGCCACCAGCTCTTCGATCTGCTGCATAACGGCTGTGATCTGGCTGGCTGTCACGGCGCGAAAGATTCCAGAAAACCGTTCTGTATCCACAGCGCCCAATACTTCCAGCACATGGTCATAAGTCAGCTTTTCCCCCATATAAAACGCCATGCACTGATCGAGCAGGCTGAGCGCGTCACGCATCGCTCCGTCCGCGGCTTTTGCAATATAGCGGACTGCTTTTTCCTCTGCCTGCGCCTGTTCTTGTTCCAGCAGCTCTTGCAGTCTTTCTGAGATCGTATCGATCGAAATGCGATGAAAATCATATCTTTGGCATCTTGATAAGATCGTAACCGGAATTTTATGCGCTTCTGTTGTTGCAAGTATAAAAATCACGTATGCCGGCGGTTCTTCTAACGTTTTCAGCAGCGCGTTGAATGCGCCGATTGACAGCATATGCACCTCGTCGATAATATAGACCTTGTATCTGCCTTCTGTCGGCGCATATGCGACTTCATCACGGATTTCGCGGATATTATCTACGCCGTTGTTGGAAGCGGCATCTATCTCTATCACGTTCATCGAATTTCCGGCTGTAATCGCACGGCAGGACGCGCATTCTCCGCAAGGGCTGCCGTCCTTTGGATGTTCGCAGTTTACTGCTTTTGCAAAGATCTTTGCAATCGTTGTCTTGCCTGTTCCTCTCGTTCCGCAGAACAAGTAGGCGTGTCCGATCCGCCCGGCATGTATCTGGTTGCGGATTGTCGCCACAACCGCGTCCTGCCCTTTTACGTCTGTAAAGCTCTGCGGCCGGTATTTCCGGTAAAGTGCTGTATATGACATACGAAATCTGCCCTCCTGTGATCGCTCTAAATAATTATTCAATTCTATCACAGAACGCTTTATTTGTACACACACAAAAAAACCTGCTGTGCCAGCATTCTTAAAATTAAGAAGCTGCCGTTCAGCAGGTTTTCTAATTTTCCTAAATCATCATCCAAAATTAATCGCCAAAGCTAATGCCTGTTAATTTTGCTTCTTTTACAATCTGTGCATTCGGGTCAACCGTCTTTAATTTACCGGCAACATTTTCTAACGGAACACGTCTGACCTCATTATTTACCATAGCGATCATATGTCCAAAATCTTTTTCCAGAATTGCCTTCGCTCCTTCTGCGCCAAGCCTTGTACAAAGCACGCGGTCATACGGCGTAGGGCTGCCGCCTCTTTGCGTATGGCCAGGAACGGTTACGCGCACCTCGCTGCCAAGCTTTTTGCCGATCTCTGCTGCAATCTCATAGGATACAGACGGATATGGAGATTTTTCCTGTTTCTTTTTGTATTCTTTCTTGCTTAATTTTGCATCATCTTTTGAAATTGCGCCTTCTGCAACTGCAAGAATCGTAAATCCTTTTCCAGCCTTTGTACGATGCTCGATCGCTGCTACAACCTTTTTGATGTCATATGGGATCTCCGGCAGCAGGATAATGTCAGCGCCGCCAGCCATGCCTGCGTAAAGTGTCAGCCAGCCAACCTTATGTCCCATTACTTCTACGATAAATACACGGTTGTGGGATGCTGCTGTCGTATGAATGCAGTCAATGGCATCGGTTGCGATGTTAATCGCACTCTGAAATCCAAACGTCACGTCTGTTCCAAAAATATCATTATCAATAGTCTTTGGTAAGTGGATTACATTCAATCCTTCCTCACGAAGCAGGTTCGCTGTCTTTTGTGTGCCATTGCCGCCAAGGATTACGATACAGTCCAGATTCAATTTGTAATAATTCTGTTTCATCGCCTCGACTTTGTCTAATCCGTTCGCATCTGGTGTACGCATCAGCTTAAATGGCTGACGGGAAGAACCCAGGATCGTTCCGCCTTTTGTCAGGATACCGGAAAAATCCGATGACGAAAGCAAACGGTAATTTCCGTAAATCAGTCCCTTATACCCGTCCAAAAAACCATAAATCTCCAACTCTTCAACATTTGAGCTTAATCCTTTTGCAACGCCTCTCATTGCAGCATTCAAAGCCTGACAGTCGCCGCCGCTTGTAAGCATACCCACTCTGAGCATTTTGATGCACCCTCTCTTTCTCCTGATATTGTAAAACGATTTGTCCTATCTATTATAAATTATTCGTCATTATGCTGTCAACAGAAAAGAAATCCAAAATTTTCCAAAAATTATTCTTTTTTCTGTTCCTCTTCTTCTTTTTTATAATAAACATGCACATTAACGTCTGTCACCTTTTTATAAGGCAGATAGATATATTTTTTATTTTCAAATTGGATCGTATGTATCCCCTTACCCGTCATCAGCGCTGCCGCCAGCCTTGCAATCGCCGCAGACTGCCCTTCCTTATCGTTGTATACGGTTGCTGACAGCCTGCCGTCCGCCACTGCCTCTAATCCGACATCTGTCCCGTCAATGCCGAAAAATACCGGCAGCGCAGATTCTGTCACATTCAGCTTTTTATAAGCGTCCAAAGCCCCCAAAGCCATATCGTCATTGTTTGCCAATACAAGCTCAATCTGGTTTTGGTGCTGTCCGATCATCTGCATCATCCGGTTCTGCGCCTGCGCACGGTTCCAGTTCGCAATGCCGCAGCTTAATTTTTCCAGATGGATTCCTTTTTCTTTTAACGTATTGACCGCACTTTCTGTCCGAATAATCGAATCCTGGTGCCCCGCTTCCCCTTCCAGTACGACATACTGAATCTTACCGTCCTTGTTATGGTCGATATGCCTGCTCGCCTGGATCGCCCCTGCCGCCAGCTCCCCCTGCATAATCCCGGACTGTTTGGCATCCGCGCCAACATAATACAGCTTGTCCCACTGCATCAGATCTTCTGCCACCGGCTCTCTGTTAAAAAAGATAATCGGCACATTGTATTCCCTGGCAAAATCAATAATTTCCGAAGGATCGGCACGGTCTACCAGATTGACGCACAACACGTCACAGCCTGCGTCAATCAGCTCCTTCACCTGGTCGTCCTGGACACGCTGCGACTCCGCGGCATCCCGCATCATTACCGTAATCTCCAGCCCTTCCCGCTCCAGCTCCTCAAACTCCCCTTTCAGGCATTCAATCATCTGGCTGATAAAAGTATCGCTCTGATTATAATAAGCAATCCCAACCTGCATCCGATCCGCCGCAGCCTGCGGATAGCTGCCGCACGAGGCTGATATCACACAATAAAAACAGAGCATACTGCATATGATGCATCTATGGAGATGTATCTGTAACTTTTTTATTCTGTGTTTGTTTTTTGTTTGTTCGTTTGTTACTTTTTTATTTTCTATTTGTATGTTTCCTGCCTTTCTGATTTTTAATTTCATTTTTGTGAACTTTATACCCAGTTGCAGATTTAGTAACTTTTGAGATCTTACGGAGGGACGCCAGGAAAGGGGATTGGCACACCCTGGAGGCGTCAGTTCCAGAAGGTTAAGAATCCCTAAGCCTTCTGCTGGTACGTTGTGGCTGTGGACGGTCGCGGCACCTAGTTCGCTGCCTGCTGGCAGCTAAAGGTGCCGCTTGGCTGCGCCCCTGGTTGCCCCGCAGAATGCTAAGGGCTTCTAACCCTTCTTCCAAAGCCGCCTCCAGGGTGTGCCAATCCCCTCTCCTGGCTGTTCTTCGTAAGTGTGGCGAAAGCAAATTCTACATTGTTTGTATTGTATGAAAACAATTCGTACAGTGGTGCAGAAATAATGGTAAATACAGTGCACGTTATTTTTGTCAGCGCAAAGCGGAGAAAGGAGGCGATGCCAGGTGCATCGTTGACTGACGACAACGCGGTGATGGCAGAAATAGCGAGTGCTGTATTCACTGTTATTTCTGCAATGCTGTACTAGAGCGTGTTTGAAAAATCATTCCTGCCATCTGCATTCCCCACTTTGCGTGATATTTGCGCCAAATTCAGGTTACATAGCCCGCTATGCGCCCTTCATTTGGCGCAGATCTCCCACAAATTGTGAAATACATCTGGCAGAAAGCATTTTTCAAACACGCTCTAGAATCCACTATATCATATCCAAACAAATTCAAAAAATTCGCTGTAGAGCATTCGTAACACTCACGAAAACCAGCCGGGAGAGGGGATTGGCACGCCCTGGAGGCGGCTTTGGAAGAAGGTTTAGAATCCCTTAGCCTTCTGCGCAGCAACCAGGGGCGCAGCCAAGCGGCACCTTTAGCTTTCGGCGGTCAGCCGGAAGCGAACTAGGTGCCGCGACCGTCCACAGCCACAGCGTACCAGCAGAAGGCTTAGGGATTCTTAACCTTCTGGAACTGACGCAGCCAGGGCGTGCCAATCCCCTCTCCCGGCGTTCCTCATGAGGAATACTACCCACACACCTCCTTCTACTGACACATCGTAAAAAGAATCTCCTGATTCCTCTCCTCAAACAACTCCTCCCTACGAATCACCGTATACGCAACCACCCTGCTTTTCATCCCACGAAAAAAATGCCTAAGCCTTTCTGCTGCTTCCGTCAAGCTATAATACCCCACACTAAATTCATCCGGTACAACAAGGCACTCTACACTTCCTGTATCCAGATAATATGCCGCCTGTGTAGAATTCCCTATCCCATATACCAACGCCCCATGCAGGTTATTGGCTGCCGCCTGCTCCGCAGCTTTAATCAGGCTGTTGTTGTCCAGTGCGATCACGATGTCTACCTCCGGCTTATTTTCCACAGAACCGTCCACTACCCAGCTACACACAATGCCTGTATCCTGCAACGCCTTTTCCACGCCCTGTCTGCGGCTGTTCATAGCGTGCGGTGCATCCGCTTTCATAAGAATGCCATATTTTTTTCCTGACAGGTTTCCGCAGTAATCTTTTTTCAGCTCCTCTGCAAGCGCCTCGCCCATCGCGCTGTGATCGGGCTCCACTGACGGAAACTGAGATTTTTCACGCTCCTTTGCCGCCGTGTATTCTACAAGCATAATCGGCACTTTCTTTTCTAAATGCCTGAGCTTTTGTTCCAGATCGTCTCCCGGTACAGGCTGAACGATGACCGCATCCGCTCCAAGCTCGATCTCACGTTTGATCGTGTTTAACTGTTCCTCTTTTGTCAGCACATCCGCGGTACTGGCGACAACCAGTTCAACCTTCTGATCCTGTGCCGCCATTTTTAAGCCATAACGAAACGCTGCCCACTGTGTATCCTCTGCATCCTGGATCACTACAGAGATTTTCCGGTACTGTTTGCTGTTTTTTTCCAAAAGCATGGCAGCCGCCATCAAAATCACCATAACTGCCAGCACTGCTTCTATCACATGAAACCATTTTCCGCTGTTATTCATATCGATCCAACATCCTGTTTTTCTTATTATAAATGCTGTGCCTTATTGTCAGAGATTTCTTCCCTGCTGAATACATGCCCCATTTCCAGCTTCTTTCTGTTTTCTTCTGTATAAGGCACCGCCGGGATGCGGACAGAAACCGTCGTCCCCTCGTCCGGCTCGCTCTCTACAAGCAGCCCGTATTCTTTTCCAAAAAGAATCTGAATCCGGTTGTTGACATTGACAAGCCCGACACCTGAGCCATGCTTATGAATCCGGTTGCTGTCCGTCAGCACAAGGCTTACCTCCTCCTCTGACATGCCCACGCCGTTGTCTGCTACAGACAGGGTCACATTGCCGTCTTTGAGCGTTCCTGTCACTTTGATCTCTCCGCAGTCATCCATGCCTTCCATACCGTAATTGATCGCGTTTTCCAAAATCGGCTGCAAGACCAGCTTCACCGTGCAGCACGCATACACTTCCTGCTCTACGTCAAACGTAATGGAAAAACTGTTCTTGTAGCGGACTTTTTGTATATTCATATAACTTTTGGCATGTTGCAGCTCATCTTTGATATTGATAATCGTACGCCCTTTGGACAGGCTGATGCGAAACAGCTTTGCCAGCTCTGAGATCATAACTACCGCATCATCGTTGCGTTCTCCCTCGATCATCCATGTAATGGAGTCCAGTGCGTTATACAGAAAATGCGGATTAATCTGGCTTTGCAGGGCGTCCAGCTCACTTTTTCTGCGTTCCGTCTGTTCCAGGACAATCTTATGCATCAGCTCATCGATCTGTTCATACGAACGCTGGATCGAATAGCCCAGATAGCGGATCTCCTGGGAACCGCCAATATAGATCTCCGGCTTTTCTCCTGCTTCGTATTCTGTTACCGACTCATTTAACTTTAAAATCGGACTGGAAATCCTGACCGAAATCACGCGGTTGATCACGACCAGCATCATCGCCATCAGCAAAATCAAAATTACAATAAAATACCGAATATCATACATGCCCTGGTTAAATGTCGCATAGGGAATAATGCCTACAAGCTTCCATCCGGTATAGCTGATCGTATTTACGATCACCTTTCTTTTTTCTCCTCTGAATAAGTCCTCATAGACGCCGTCTTTGTATTTTGCCGTCTGTATGCTGTTTTCATACGCAATTCCGTTGCTGATCTGAATCTGCCTGTTGTGGTAGATAATCTGCCCGTTGCTGTCACACAGGTAATAATACTGTCCATTATTGATCGCATTGATCTTTTTCATCATGCGTGAAATGCCTGCGTAGTCCATATCGACAAGCAGCACCCCGTTCATAGGGATTCCATGATCTGTCAGCTCTACGACGCGGCTTAGGGAAATCACCCAATAATACCGATGGGTGTGGTCGTCAAACAGGTTTTGAATATGCGGTGTGGAAAAGTGCATATTTTCCACTTCCTTAAAAGCCTTTTGATACCAGTCCTGTCTTGTAACATCGGGATCTTCCTTTTGCAGTGCAACCGGCTCTGCGGCAATCAGGCTGCCATAATGGTTATAGACAGCGATGCTGCGCAGATTCCTGCTGTTTGCCTCATATAAGAGGTTCATCCCTTTTTGGATATCTTTATCCTGACTGGAAAAATCATTTTCTTTAATGACATTATAGTACACCGCATCTGAGATCTGCCTCATGCTGACCAGATAATCCTCCAGATTTTCCCCGGTCTGCTCCATCAGTTTTTTTGTGCTCTGAATAATATCATGCTTGGAAGCAACCGAAAATCTAAGGTACATGACAATCCCAAGAACCAGCATGATCGAAGCCGACATAATGGAAAACGCAGCCATAATCGTTGACTGTATCTTTCTTGGCTTTGATTTATGATTCACGTTCTGAATGCTCCGTTCTGTATTTGGAAGGCGATACGCCAAACCGTCTTTTAAATACATAGCTGAAATAATTCGGGTCTGTATAACCGACTTTTTTTGCGATCATATAGCTTTTTTCATTTGTTTCGATTAAAAGGCATGACGCCCTGTCCATACGGTAATCGGTCAGATAACTGATAAATGAATTTCCCGTTTCTTTTTTAAAGATCGTAGAAAAATAAGAATTGGATACCCCAAGGATCTCACACACACAGTCCAGCGATAGCTCCTCGTTTCCATAATTATTATGCACGTATTCCTTTGCCCTGGATACAAACGACTTGGTCGAGCTGTTCCTAACGCTGATAATCGTTTTTCGAAAATCCAGACACTTTTCTACCAGCCATTTGCGCAGCGTATCCGGCTCCATATCTAACAGCCTGGTGTACAGCCTGCGGATATCCCCGGAAAAATCATCTGCCGTAATATCGTTATTGACCGCAAAACGGTAAAATGCACTGATCAGCTCCATCATATCAATATAATACTGCTCCAGCGATTTCTGCGGAAAAGAAGTATGTTCCAGATACTGGCTTGCTGCCTTTTTCACATCCTCTTCACTGCCCAGCCTTATCATCTTAAATAAAGCAGACAGCTCATTTTCCAGCCCGTCTCTTTTTACAGCCTTCTGCGGAGCAATTTCTTTAAAGTTAATCGCCTTGGAAACACCGTAGATACCGCGGTAAGAAACCGCCTCTCTTGCACTGCCGTAAGACTGCGGCAGCTCCAGAATATCCGCACACACCTGTCCGATTCCGATTGTCACCACCGCGCCGATCATACGCCTGGCGTATTTGCAGAACCGGTCACAATCATCCGTTAATTCCGAGATCTCTGATTCATTGATAAGCTGTGTAATGAGGATCGTGTTGCCAAGATAGGAAAAGCATTTTGCCTTCCATTTTTGTTCCAGATGCTCGACTGCCTGCTTATGCACCGATGTAGCTAAAAGCATCGGGTTCATCTGCCCAGGCACCTGGCTGGACGATGTATGGATGACCAGGCAGCTAAAATACGGCCCCGGAAAGGAAAGCTGATAATCGCACAGATACCTTGGTATTTCCTCTCCAGGAACCCGCCCTTCTATAAGAGCCGCATAAAAATCCGCCTGCAGCAGCGGCAGGGATTCCATATAATATTTCTCTAAGATCTCTACATTGCGCTTCTCGCTGATCTCCTGGTCAAGCTTGTATTTCAGCTTTGTAAATACCTCCGTCAGCTCCGCTGAATTGATCGGCTTTAGCACATATTCCTCCACTTCAAGATGCACGGCTTCTTTTGCGTATTCAAATTCATCAAATCCGGTGAAAAAAAGAATCTTTGCCGCCGGATACTCTGCCTTGATCCGGTTAGACAGCTCCAGCCCGTCCATATACGGCATTCTGATATCTGTCATAATAACGTCAGGCTGATACTCCTCTACCATCTCAAACGCCTTTACCCCATTGCAGGCATAGCCGATCACAGAAAATCCAAGGCTTTCCCAGTTAATCTTTTTCATAATCGCCTGTACGACTTCCTCTTCATCATCTACAAGAAGAATTGTATATTTATCCATACTTTTTATCCCCACGTAACAGTGTATCTACTTTACGCTTATTATAACAAACGCACAGCGAATTGTAAACAGTGTACAAAAAGAGCCGGAATATTATCCGGCTCTTTTGTTACTTTTTATCTAAGCTGTGCTGATTCATCCCCGCAGCAATCATTTTCTCAAGTACGGCTTCCTGCTGCTTCTTTGTCATATTCGAAGCAGATACCTTGATATTTGAAGACGTATTCTTAAATGCGTCTGCCTTAACGATGCTGACAGCGGAACCGTCCAGTACTACACTTTCTAACTTGGTGCTGTCCATAAATGCCTGCTTGCCGATCGTTCTTATATTTTTGCCAAGCTGTACCTTTTTAAGGTTCTTATAACCCTGAAAAGCTCCCTTGCCAATCTGCGTTACCTTACAGTCAATGCCGTTAATCGTTACCGTTGATGCAATCTCTATGCTTTCCAGATCCTGGCTGCTGCCTTTTGTCGCTGTAACCGTATTCTTTTCCGCATTTACTACTGTATACGTCACGTCGTTGCTGACTACAGAGTCTCCGTTGTTCAATGCCGGAAGTACCGTTTTGTATTCCTGCATAGAAGCATCTGCATCCGCCGTTGCGATCGGTTTTAACGTATAGCTGTAAGTATACGCATGGTCTGCTGCATTCAGATACTGCGTAAACGGCTTTGCTCCCCAGGAATTATCGCCGCCAAGACCCATCTGGCGCTGATTTAAGCGCAGAGTAATACGGTCTTTGCTGCCCAGCATATAAGAATGCATTGCATTTGACAGTTGTTCTGCTGTGTAATACAGTGCGCTGAACTCGATTGGTGTTTCTGTCTTAGCAAGCAGCCCAACGCCGTTTCGATTCGTCATGCTTACCCAGCGGGTATCTGTACGGTTGCCTGTTTCCTGCGGCTTAATATAATCTACAAAGAAATCGTCCACATCTTTTTGATATACACCGATTTCATATCCAGACTGCCTGTCAATATAGTTTTCATCCGGGCCTTTTCCATACCAGGTCACATTTGAAAACTCTTTTGGCAGTGTCAGGCTGTTGCCGACTACCGGGATTTCCGGCAGGTCTTTTCCAGGCGTCAGTGTGCTCGTTACCTTGATATCTCCGGTTCCGTATATAATAAACGTCTGGTTGTATTCTGACTGCGTCGTTGTCGGAAGTACAGACTTCACTGAAATCTCTACCATACCCTCGTTTAACTTGAGAACGCTGGTCGCAGTTACTTTTTTGTCGCTTCCCGCATATCTCCATGTATCGTATACAGAGCCTGAATAAAAGCCAAGGTCACTGTCTGTCGGCGCTCTCCAGAAATCCGGCTGCGGGCCGCTTTCCAAAAGCTTCTTGCCCTGGTAAGTAAAATCTTTGATCGTTCCGGCTTCTTTATCGAATACAACGGAAAAGTCCTTTCCTTCGATCGTAGCGGACGTCTCTTGATCCGTCAGCGTCAGCTTGTCCAGGTCCTCTGTCTTTACTGCTTCTGCCTTTGGCACGTCATAAGGCACTGCAATCTGTCCGTGTGCGATTTCATGCCCTTTCTTTGCCCATGAAGTATCTTCTTTTAGCGTAAAGCTCAGATTTACAAAATACTCCGCACCTGCCTTTAATTCCGGCTTTGTAAATGGCACCGTAATGACTTTTTCCCCGTAGGTCTTGATTTCCTCTGTAGACTCGTCTACCGGGCGGATGTCCATTTCCTCGTCTGTAAAGCTGCCGCTCTGGATCACCTTGCCATCTTCTACAAGCTCCCAGGAAGCTTTGTAGTCACGCAGGTTCGTAAATAAAAACTTATTGGAAATCTTTACTTTTCCTTCTAAAATGCCAGCATCTTCGATTCCGACATTTTGGTAAATATATTTCACCTGTTCCAGCTCAGGCTGTACGGTTCTGTCCGCGGATACCAGCCCGTTTGCACAGAAATTTTTATTGTTTGGATTTCCCTGTGGAATATCCTCCCAGTCTCCGCCAAAGCTGTAATAGCTTTCCCTCTCATAGCTCTTATCGGTCGTATTTTCAAAATCCAGCCAAAGGAGCGTATGATCGTCTGCTTTTCTTGTCTTATCATTTAATTCTTTTAAGGTGAGCGCTTTGTCATAGATCCTGACATTGTCAATCACACCCTTAAAGTTTGCAGGCACATTCGGATTCTGCGCGTCGTATGTCAAATCAGCGCCGATGCCTACTGGATTCGGGCCGGATACGATGCCAAAACTGCATGGTGTCGATGCTACTTCTTTGCCATCCAGGTACAGTTTTACATTTTTCCCATCATAAGTACCCGCGATATGATGCCATTTGTTCGCCCAGTCAGCCGGGGTATTAATCTGTGCCGCAGCTTTTTCATATACGCCTTCGTCACTGTTGTAGCTGCCGCCGCGGATATAAAACTCGAGTACGTCTTTCTCGCCGTCTACCAGTCTGCGCAGCCCGTAAGACTCAGAATTTTTCCACTCGTCATTACCCTTTGTAATAATCGGAGCCGTCTGGTTATAGTCGGTTGCTTCCATCTGGCCAGAACCGTCGTTGCTCTTTAACGACGCTGGTGCGCCTTCCGGTTTTACATAAGCTTCCAATGTCAGAGGCGTTTTGCCGGACAGGTGCAGCGACTTATCGTTATATACCTGTGCATAGCCCAAAAGCCCTTTGCCGTCTTTGCCGTCTGTCAGCTCACCCTTTAAAAATACTTCCAGTTGATTCCTGCCTTCGTCCTTCAAAAGCTTGTCGACGGGTGTCTTTACTTCAATACTCTGGTCTACCCAGTCCCAAATATAGCCGCCCTGGATATTTGGGTATTTTTCATATACTTCCCAGAACTCGTCCAGATTGCCGATGCCGTTGCCCATCGCATGTGCATATTCACACTGGAACGCAGGGATTGTTCCGTTTTTGCCCCACCACCCGAGCGGGTTCGCACGCTGTTCCTCAGATTCCAGGTTATTCACACGGCGGTACATTCTCGACCATACGTCAATCTCCGGGATCACTTCCCAGCTATATCCTTCGTAATGAACAAACCTTGTCGGGTCAAGCTCTTTACAAAGCTTGCCAAGCTCCGGCCAGGTAGAGCCGTTGTAGCTTTCATTGCCAAGCGACCAGGACATAATGCTTGCATGATTTTTGCTGCGCTTGATCGTACTTCTCATCCTGTCCTTACATGCTGCGATCCATTGTTCATCGCTCTGCGGAATATAATCATTCAGGCCATGAGACTCAATGTTTGCCTCGTCGATCATATACAAGCCATATTCATCACACAAATCATACCATTTTGCATCGTTTGGATAGTGTGAGTTACGTACAGAATTGATATTGTACTGTTTCATCAGCAAAATATCCTGCACCATGCTTTCTTCTGTAATAGAACGTCCGCCTTCCAGACTCGTTTCATGGCGATTGACGCCTTTTATCATAATCGGCGCGCCGTTTACAAGAATCTGGGATTTATTCGTGCCTTTGCGTACAATCTCTATTTCTCTGAATCCTACATGCGTTCCGGCTGTTTCCACTACCTTTCCGCCTGCGTCTTTCAGTACAAATACCATCTCATAGAGATTCGGTTCCTCTGCCGACCACAAAGCCGGCGCCTTGACCTGCTGCTTAAAGCTGGAATCTGCCTGTGTGAAGCTCTTTCCGTCCTGTTTTTCAAAAGCAAAATCCGTCAGGTCTTTTTTCAGCACCTCTTTGCCGTTTTTATCATATAAAATAGTTTCTACCCGATACCCCTTTGCCGCTTCCTTTGCATAACCTCTTAAAGCGACTTTTACCTCAAGTTCTGCGTTTTGATACTGTTCATCCAGATCGGTCGTATAGGAAAAGTCAAACAGGGACGCTTCTTTATTTTTTGCAAACAAAAATACATCTCTGAAAATACCGCTCAAGCGGATAAAATCCTGATCTTCCAAATAGCTGCCGTCTGACCAGCGGTATACCTGTACAGAAATCGTATTTTCCTGTCCCGCAGGCTTTAAATACTTGCTGATATCAAACTCTGCCGCTGTATAGCTGTCCTCGCTGTACCCCACCTGTTCACCGTTGACCCATACATAAAATGCAGATTCGACACCCTGGAAGGATACAAAGACTTCTTTTCCGTCCCAGTCCGCCGGTGTTGTAAACGTTCTCTTATAAGAACCGACCGGATTGTAAATCGTCGGAGAGATCCCTCTTGGGCTGTCTTTTGCCAATCCGTAATTTGCCCTTGGATCTTCCACGCCTTCCCACGGCAGACGCGTATCCGTATATTTTGGAGCGTCATATCCCTGGGTCTGCCAGTTTGACGGTACTTTGATATCGTCCCATCCGCTGACATCATACGTATCTTTGTAAAATTCCGTATTTCTCTCAAATGGTGACGACACCCACTGGAATTTCCACGTACCGTTTAATGACTGATAAAACGGAGATGTGTCGTGTTTTTTTCTAAGAGCCGGATTTTTTACGCTGTCTGCATTGTCAAAGCCGACAAAACTCGTGTGTGCATCCTCCCTGTTTACCTGAAAGACGTCGTTTTGGTCAAACCACTCCTCTCCTTTAAATACAGAGCTGTCTTTCGTCTGTGCCTGTACATGCACTAGGGCGCCTGTGACCGGAAACCCAGTCACAGTTACCCCAAACGCAAGCATCATGGCTAAAAATCGCTTTCGTTTCATAGTACTTGTTACCTTTCTTATATATTATTTCTTCTGCACGTATTTCAGACAGTCCAGTGTTACTGCCACAAGGATAATAATACCCGAAAATACGAATTGCAGATTTGTATCAATACCAAGGATTGTCAAGGAATAGGTAAGCGCCGTAAAAATAAATACGCCGACTACAACGCCCGAAATCTTGCCAATACCGCCGGTAAAGGATACGCCGCCAACAACACATGCCGCAATCGCGTCCATTTCCCAGCCCTGCCCATACGCAGCGGAACCAGATCCAACCATTCTTGCACATTCCAGCCAGGAGCCAAATCCATAAAGGATGCCTGCAAGGACAAATGCCCCTACGGTAACGCGAAATACCGAGATACCGGATACAGATGCTGCTTCAGGATTTCCGCCGACTGCATATAAGTTTTTGCCAAATGTCGTTTTGTTCCAGATAAACCATACAATGACAATCGCTGCAAAAGCCCAGAGGATAATTGTAGGGAAACCATTAATTTTTGGAATAATCATTGCCGGGATCGCCGGTTCAATCGCACCAAACGATACACCTTTTGTCGCATATGTAATCAATCCAAAAATGACAAGCATATTCGCCATTGTGGAAATAAACGGATGCATCTTAAATTTTGCGGTAAAAAACCCTGCAATCGCTGTAAAAAATGTACATAATACGATACAAGCGATCAATGCGAGCACGACTCTGACCCCAATCGGCAGGCCGGTAAAATCAAACGCATGACCGAAAACCAATCCGGTATTGACGCCTTGGTGCATAACAATCGTCGCTGTCGTCATACCCATACCGACCATTCGTCCAATGGAAAGGTCTGTACCGGTAAGGAGGATCAGCCCTGCTACGCCAAGTGCAAGGAACATACGCGGAGAAGCCTGCTGTAAAATATTCAGTACATTGCTATAAGTAAGGAGCGGGGTATTTTTTATGATCGGAGTAATAATACACAGCATGATAAAGATCAGAACAATGGCGATATATAAGCCATTTTGCAGTAAAAACGCCCTGCGGTTAAACGTATATTTATAGTTTTCCCATTTCTGCGCGGCTGTCTCTGCAAATGTAAACTTAGACATACGCAGCAGGTCAAGCAAATGGTATTTATAGCTAAAAGCTGCGTGTCTTCTGTCCTTTACCTGCTGGAGATCCTTCTCCAGCTCCATTTTTGCGTCAAAGAGCCTGTTTTTGTATACATACTTCTCATCCTTAATTTCCTGGTGGTCAGAAAGCTTTGCAATCGCTGCCTGGTGCTCCTGTCCCAGTTGTGCGGTCTTTCTCTGGTATTTCTCCCGCGCCGCCACCTTTTCCTTCGAGCAGCTTATATTTACCGCCTGATAATAGTCTTTATCAAAATGCGCGTTAATATAAGCTTCCGCGTCTGAGATCAGCTTTGCGATCTCATCTTTATTTTTTGCTTCTACTGCTTTCGCTTTTTCCAGCTCTGCCTGGTCTGCCGCAAGCTTAGCTTCTTTTTCCTGTTTTGTATAAATACGGTCTCTCTTAAGGCTGTCCATATGGTTTTGCAAGGAGAGTACCTTATCCGTCCCGTCTTCTCTCAGTTTGTCTATTTTAGACTGAATCTTGCCGACATAATCTTCGATCGGCTGACGCAGCTTCATTTCTTCTTCAGTCGTTAGAACTGCATTGTTTGCCATATCCATTCATCTCCCTTTTGCAGATATTTTTATAGGTATTTTGCACTAAGCCGCAATAACTCTTCCTGATCCGTCTCTTTCGTATTTACAATCCCGGAAAGATGCCCGTTGGACATAACGCCGATGCGGTTCGTAATACCAAGAATCTCCGGCATTTCAGAAGATACGACAATAATTGTCTTTCCCTGTTTTGCCATCTGGATAATCAGCTCGTAGATCTCGTATTTTGCGCCGACATCAATGCCCCTCGTAGGTTCATCCATCATAAATACCTGCGGCCCGCGCTCTAACCATTTTCCAAAGATTACCTTCTGCTGATTGCCCCCCGATAAGCTTGAGATCATATCATCCGGCCCCATACACTTTGTATGCATAATCTTGATCTCTTTCGCAGTCGCTTTGACCATCTTAGAATCCGAAAGCGCGAATCCAGACATATACTGGCTGAGATTTGCAATCGTCGTGTTAAACGTAAGGTCTCCCTTTAAAAACAGCCCGTTTGCCTTGCGTTCCTCTGTAATCAGTGCAAACCCATGATCCATCGCTTCTCTCGCGCTGCTGAAATTCATCAGGCGGTTATTAAAGTACACACGCCCCGCCGCCCTGGTACGGATTCCAAAAATCGTCTCCATCAGCTCCGTACGTCCTGCGCCGACCAGCCCATACAGCCCAAAAATCTCCCCTTCTTTTACATCAAACGTAATATCCTGCAAATGAGGTTCAAACTTGGTAGACAAATGCTGGATCGATAAAATCACATCCTTTGGTTCATTATCTACCGGAGGGAAGCGGTTTTCCAAAGACCTGCCGACCATAGCCGCGATCAGCTCATTCATGTTCGTTTCCTTGCTGCTCTTTGTCATAACCAGATTTCCGTCTCTAAGCACCGAGATTTCGTCACAGATTTCAAATATTTCATCCATTTTATGAGAAATGTAGATCAGGGCGATCCCCTGTTCCTTTAACATCCTCATCATTCCAAACAGCTTATCCACTTCCTGTACCGTCAGAGAAGATGTTGGCTCATCCAGTACGATTACCTTGGAATTATAGGAAATTGCCTTGGCAATCTCACACATCTGCCTTTGTGATACAGACATATTGCGCATTGGCTGGGTCAGGTTCACGGTCATGCCCAGCTTTCGAAACAGCTCTGAGGCTTCTTTTTTCATTCTGCCTTCATCAATTACGCCCATAGAATTTACCGGATAACGCCCTAGAAACAGATTGTCGATTACATTTCTCTCCAGGCATTGATTCAGCTCCTGATGAACCATTGCGATGCCGTTTTCCAGTGCGTCCTTTGGCCCGGAAAAACTAACTTCCTTACCGTCCAGGAAGATATTTCCCTCGTCCTTTTGATACGTACCAAACAGGCATTTCATCATCGTTGATTTTCCGGCTCCGTTTTCACCCATCAGTCCCATGACAGTGCCGCGCTTTACATCCAGATTAATATGATCCAGCACCCTGTTGCGCCCAAAGGACTTGCTCATGCCGCGTATCGATAAGACAATATCATCTTTCTTATCTTTATCTGCCATTCTTTTACTCCTGTCTTAGCCTATTTTCTAAAAGATTTAGGGAGAATCTCTTCTCCCTAAATCGCTTTTCTGTCCTTATTTACAGCCGTACGGCAATTACTGGTTCAGCAGTGCCGTATAAGAAGCTGAGTTGTCTGTCTTAACCATATTGATTGCGAATGCATCATACTGTCCTGGATTTCCAAGATGGTTTGTGATATTAGACTCTGTCTGTCCGTCACCGCCGATATAATCAACTTCAAGATTCATCAGATCATCATAGCTCTGAAGAAGCGGCTGATACGTAGAGCTTAAGAAGTTGTCAGAAGCGTTGTAAATATTCAACCATACCTTCTTGGATGGATGTGCACCTGCGTCAAGCTGATTTGCTACAGGCTCATAAACCTTTGTAGAATCTGTAAAATCTTTATAATTGTCAGCAGTAACTGCTACGTTCAACGCATAGTAAGAACGCTGTTCTTCGTTGTATGTAAATACATCTTCGGATAATACATTGCCTGCATCATCTGCCGTGCCGATACCTGTATCAATATCCACACCGTCTAAAGCATTACGCAGCACGCGAAGGGTAAGGTAAGCCTGCACGTCTGCATGTTGGCTGATTGTTCCGCCGTAGCCTTCTGCGATTGCAGCAACTGCATCAGAGTTTGCGTCATATCCGAAAGTAGGCACTTTATTGTCTTTTGACCATGCGTTAAACATGGACATACCCATACCATCATTATTGGATGCAATAATATCGATGGAATCGCCGAAAGAAGAAGACCATGTACCGATCGCATTACCTGCTGTCGCTGCATCCCATGTAGCACCTGCGGAGTTCTTCATTTCCTGAGAAGCAAGCTCACGTACAATATAAGTCTTGCCGTTTACTTCGATCGAACCATCCTGCACTGCGGAAGCAGAGCCGTCTGTATTTGTTCCTACCGGATCACTGTTGATGTCGCCGTCTTTTTCTACGCCTGTGCCAAGTGCCTTGCGGACACCTCTGGTACGTGCAATCGAATCATTGTGGCCGATATCGCCGATTGCAAGCACGTAGCCGATCACGCCGTCGCCGTTGCGGTCAATGCTGTCGATATTTGCTTCAATATATTCTTTTACCATTGTACCTTGCAGCTCAGCACCCTGATTTGCGTCAAAACCTACATAATAGGTATCTTTATTAAAGGAAAGTGCTGTCATATCCAGCTCGCCAGTCGAGCTGTTGGATGGCTGACGGTTAAACCATACTAACGGTTTATCTTTATTTGCTACTTCTGCACCGCTGTCTGCTGCGCCGCCATCATCTGCTGCACCAGTATCTCCTGATCCTTCATCCGATGTCCCTGCATCATCTGCCTGATCTTCTGTAGCAGTATTTCCTCCGTCTGTAGCAGGCTTATCATCTCCGCCAGAACCACATGCCGTAAGTGAAATCCCCATCATTAACGCCAGTGTCATAGATACTAATTTTCTTTTCATATTTTTCTCCTTTCCATACAAACCACCCTTTCGGGTGTCCCCTTGTTGATAATGACAGTATAGCGAATCCATAGAAAAGAAAACATAGAATTTTTTTCTTTTGTCATTGAAATTTTTAAGATTTATTTGTTACTATTTAATAATTCAGGCTGTATTTTATGTAAAATTATGACAAAATATACAAACAATTTTTCAAATACCTGAAAAAAGAGCAGGCAGAAAATAGATCACGCTTATTTTCTGCCTGCTCCTTTTTATTTATTTATCCTTTAACACTTCCAATAAAAATTCCCATACACGCTTTGTCGAAGAGATGCTTAACTTTTCTTCTGTCGTATGCACATCCTTCATATCAGGCCCTACGGAAATGCAGTCCAGTCCTGGCAGCTTGCCTGCAAGCAGCCCGCATTCCAGTCCTGCGTGAATCGCTTCCACAACCGGCGCTTTACCATACATTTTTTCATAAACGGCTGCCAGCTTATCGCGAAATGCAGAGTCACGCTTATATTCCCATGCAGGATAGTTGCCTGATATTTCCGCTTCCGCGCCGATTGCCTGGCAAATATATACCATTTGATCCAGCAGCGCCTCCTTTGCGCTTCCGACAGAGCTGCGCACCGCATAGCTTAAAGTCATTTCCTGATAGTTAAGCTCCAGCACACCCAGGTTCAGCGATGTTTCCACCAGGCCCTCCACATCGGCACTCATCGTCTGAACGCCGTTTGGCAGTGCATTAACCAATAACACTGCTTTTTTCGTACTTTCTTTATCCAGCATCCGAAACGGGATCTTGGACTGGTCTGTTGTCACAGAGAGTTTAATATTTTTATCCGTTACCGCATATTCATTGGAAAGATCCTGCTGCATTTTGTGCAATACTTTCTCAGCCTGCTCCAGATCCTTTTGCGGCAGGCAAAGAAGTACCTCGCTTTCCCGCGGAATGGCGTTGTCTTTGCGTCCGCCGTGATAAGATGCCAGGTGATATGGCACATGCTTTGCCAGCCCGGCAAGAATGCGCGCCATAATCATATTCGCATTTGCACGCCCCTTTTGAATCTCCACGCCGGAATGTCCGCCAGCCAGCCCATGTACTTTAATCCCCATTACAGCACCTTCGCTGTCAATGCTGTTTACCTTAAGCCTGCATTCGATTCTTGCTCCTCCTGCGCAGCCCGCAAGCAGGATTCCCTCTTCTTCAGAATCCAGGTTTAACAGCCTGCGTCCCTTGAGCATCGATACATCAATGCCTTCAGCACCTTCCATACCGACCTCTTCGGATACGGTAAAAAGCACCTCCAGCCTTGGATGCGCGATCGTATCCGAGGCAAGCACCGCCAGTGCATAAGCAATCGCAATCCCGTTGTCCCCGCCGAGTGTCGTGCCGTCTGCGGTCACATCATCTCCTTCTATTAACAGCCTAATTCCTTCGGTATCAAAATCAATGTCGCACTCCGGCAGCTTTTCACATACCATATCCAGATGCCCCTGCATAATAATCGGCTCTTCCTGCTCATAGCCAGGCGTCGCTTCTTTTATCATAATTACATTTTTCAGCTCATCCTGTATATATTCGAGCTGATGCTTTTTCGCAAATTCCACACAATAATTGCTGATTGCCTCCTCGTGGTAAGACGCACGCGGAATCGCACTGATTTCTTCAAAATAGAAAAATACTTCTTTTGGTTCTAAATTGGACAATACTCCCATGTTCCTGCCTTCTTTCTTTATTTCTTATTTTCATACACAATAAAGCGGTTATTGTGCAGAATACGTATATATTCACACAGGCGCTCATAAAGCGGCTCTGCCTTTTTTCCAAACTTTGTCTTTACTGCTTCTCCAAGCTCATATACCGTACGAGCTCCATCCATTTCCTGCCAGATAAAGCTTCCAAGCTCATCCAATTCAATTTTACTGACTTTCGGCTTGCGGAATAAGACCTGCGCAATCCGGTTAAACAGCCCGCGGTTCACAACTGCAATCTCTACATGTTTTTTCTGGTTCCAATCCCATTCATACAATTTATTTCTTTTTGGTACATAATCTAAAAAATTTTCCTGCTTTTTCTTTCCCATACCAGCCCTTTTTATAAAAAACCAGCGCAGCAAAGCATTCTGATACGCCGCGCTGATTTTCTAAAATTTATTTTTTCTTCTTCACTATAATTGCCCAAAGCGTCGCAGTTAATACTGCAAAAAATACAAGACCGCCAATATTGCCAAAATTAATTGTCTCGGAAAGATTAATTACATCTCCTAAAGTCGCATCTCCAACTTTAATAATTGCAAAGACAGCAAGCATAATGCCGACAAGTCCTTCTCCTGCGATCAAGCCGGAGGAATACAGCACGCCATTTTCTACTTTGCGTTTCCGCTCAGACTCATTTTCATTCTTTTTCTTTTCAAAATACAGCCTTACAAGCCCGCCCACGATCATTGGCGTACTCAGATGGATCGGCAGATACAATCCGACTGCAAACGGCAGTACCGGAATGCCAAGGATCTCTACAACAACTGCAATAAATACACCTGAGAATACAAGCGCCCAAGGCAAATTGCCGTTCATAACGCCTTCAACTACCATCTTCATAAGCATCGCCTGCGGAGCCGGAAGCTGGTCTGTCCCATAAGACCATGCCGCATTGAGCAGGTACAATACACCACCGATCGTAATTGCAGAAGCAACTACACCGATTAATTCACCAATCTGCTGATTTTTTGGAGTGGAACCAACTAAGAATCCCGTTTTTAAATCCTGAGAAGTATCTCCGGCAATCGCTGCAATAATACAGATAATGGAACCGATACTGATTGCCGCAATCATTCCAGGCATTCCAATCATGCCCGTTGCTTTTAAGACCATTGTAGAAATCAGCAGCGTCGCAATCGCCATACCGGAAACCGGATTGTTGGAGCTGCCGACCAAGCCTACCATACGGGAAGACACGGTAGCAAAAAAGAATCCAAAGATAATGATAATAATTGCGCCCAGAAGGTTCACCGGAATTACCGGGCACAGCCACATAAAGATCGCCAACACACCGATCCCAATAAATACGAAATTCATTGGAAGATCCTGTGTCGTACGGTTGGAAACGCCGGCTTTTGCGCCGAATCCCTTAACTGCCTGGCGGAATGTACGTACGATTAAAGGCAGCGATTTAATCAGGCTCATAATACCGCCCGCTGCCACGGCTCCTGCTCCGATATAGCGGATATACGTACTCCACAGTGCAGACGGATTAAATGTACTAATCGGGTCTGTACCAGGATAAATAACCGCCTCTCCGCCAAACAGCGCGATTAACGGCATAATCACAAACCATCCCAGCGTACCGCCGGCAAGCAGGTAAGAAGATACTTTTGCACCGCAAATATAACCTACGCCAAGCAGCGCCGGCAGTACGTCCATACCAATCCCTGAGCCTTTATAGCTCTTAATCTCAAAATCCACTTCACTTGGAAAAATGCACAGTCCATCTGCAATAAACTTATAAACCGCAGACACTCCCAAGCCTAAAAATACAGTAGAAGCGCTTGCTCCGCCTTCTTCGCCTGCCATCAGCACCTCTGCACATGCTTTTCCTTCCGGGTATGGAAGTGTGCCATGCTCCTGTACAATCAGCGCCGTACGCAGCGGAATCATAAATAATATACCAATCACGCCTCCGACAAATGCAATCAGGGCAATTTCAATCAGAGAAGGTGTCTGTGTCCCGCCTTCTTCTGCCCACATAAATAACGCCGGAAGCGTAAAAATAGCGCCCGCAGCTAATGATTCCCCCGCAGAACCTATCGTCTGTACGATATTGTTCTCCAAAATAGAATCGCGTCTTAATACCATTCGAATAACACCCATAGAAATAACTGCTGCCGGAATAGACGCAGATACTGTCATACCTACCCGCAGCCCAAGATATGCATTCGCACCGCCAAACAGTACGGCAAGAAGAATACCAAGTACAATCGAAACAGGCGTAATCTCTGGAAGTACTTTGTCAGCCGGAATATACGGCTTGAACTCCTTTGATTCGTTCATAGAAAAAAATCCTCCTTAAATTTATTAACCTTTTCTATTATCCACTGAAATCTGACGCTTGTCAATTATAATAAACAAAATATGCGCAATACTGGCATAAATTTTTCTTGTATTTATGGAAAATTATGGTATAATCTTAATACAGCATATATTTTTATATGTTTCTATTCAGGAGAGTTGTCCGAGCGGTTTAAGGTGCGGCTCTCGAAAAGCCGTGTGCTGAAAAGCACCGTGGGTTCGAATCCCATGCTCTCCGTTTAATGTACTGTGCGACTGTACGGTACTATCTATAAATACATCCTACCTCCAATTTAAAAAAAGAGTTCTGTGAAAGCAGAACTCTTTTTTTCAATCCTTGTCAGCCGCCAGACGGTTGATCTGCGCCGCCAGATATCCGGCGCCATACCCATTGTCAATATTTACGACTGCAATCCCGTTCGCACAGGAATTAATCATCGTAAGCAGCGCGGACAGCCCGTGCATCGAGGCACCGTACCCGACCGAAGTGGGCACTGCGATCACCGGCTTATCTACCAGCCCGCCCAGCACACTTGCCAGCGCACCTTCCATCCCCGCTACTGCTACCACGCAGTTTGCCTGCTGGATCGTATCGATATTTGCAAGCAGCCTGTGTATACCGCTGACGCCGACGTCATAGATCCGTTCCACAGCCGTACCAAAATACTCCGCCGTCTGTGCCGCCTCTTCCGCTACCGGAATATCTGCTGTGCCAGCCGTACAGACTGCTGCTTTTCCGCTGCGCACCTTGCCTTCCCGTTCGATTTTCAGTATCTTAGATACCGGGTCATAGGCTGCGGCAGGATATTCTCTGCGGATCATCTCATACTGCTCCTTTGTCGCCCTCGTGCCGAACACTTCTCCATCCTGCGCATACAGCCTGCCAAAAATCCGCATCAGGTGGTCGTCTGCCTTTCCGCTGCAAAAGATCACTTCCGCAAAACCAGAACGGATCTTTCTGTGCGTATCCAGCTTTGCGTACCCCATTTCGTCAAACGGCTGCCTGCGAAAAAGCTGTTCCGCCTCATCCAGCGATAATTCCCCCGCCTGTACTTTTTTTAATATTTCCCTTGTTTCCATAAAAATACCATACCTTTTCCCGATCTCCCGTATTCCAACTACTGTTCAGGATTATCCATAATCCCGATAAACACAGGCATCTCACGCTCCATATCCATAATCATGTACAAAAAGGAACGGTCAAATGCGACCGGAACCGGCTCCATCACGCTTCCGCCGTCTTCCATTGACACGACTGTCGCCGCCGACGCCTTTGTACCATCCTCTGCCACCTCAATAACCGCTTCCTGCAAGACCGAGCTAATATGCAGGCTGTTTCCCTGGCTGGATGTTCCAAGCAGTGTAAAATCTGCCTTCTTTGGATCAAATGCCTTTACAATCCCCATCTTTTTCAAACTGTCCACAAGGTCTTCCTTGCATTTTGCCTGAAATTTGACAAGCGAAAGGTCTACATCCATGCGTTTTCTTTCTGCGATCAGATTCTGCAATTTTTTCGCAGAATAAGACTGATACCAGGTACGGATGTTTTTCTGTCCCGCCGGCTTTATTGCGACAAACGCATAGCTGCTGTCCGCATAAGGCAGTACCACTCCTTCACAGGACGAATCTTTTAAATATTCGCATCCTCTAAGCCACTGCTGCATCATCGGTACTTTTTTCACAGTACCGTCATCCAGGCGAAAATCGCTTGTCACTGTACTTTGGGCTATAAATTTATTGTCCCATTCTGCCTGAAAATACAGTGCATTCAGTAAGGAAAGCCTGGTGTTTTGATCCAGGTTTTGCTCCAGCAGTTTTGGAATCATCCCGTTTGTATGCTTTTTCACCCACTGGTTGATCTCTTTCCTAGCCGCTGCTGTATCCAGGTCTGTCTGGTAAACGCTCGCATCAAACAGGCTTGTCACTGTTGTCAGCCATTGCTTTTTGGCGCGAAACGCTTGATCTAACCAGACAGAATTGGCTGCTTTGAGCGTAATGCCTTCTTTGTCTTGCGGCAGTATATTCATCAAATCATCGGGCAGGCACATCAGATCTTCCCCCAGCACCTGCTGAAACTCTTTTTTCGTCTTTCCCTTCGCACCGTTTGCCGCCATACAAAGTGCTGTATATGCGGAAACTGGTGAAAAGACCGGATTTTCCTTATTCAGATTGCACAACAGTAGCTGGTAGGCAAACTCCTGTACCGGCTGCATCGACGGCTTCGCGTAATCGATGCAGATCTGTTCTCCCGGATCCAGTTTTTTTGCGGATACCTGCTTTGCGCTTATTTTACTTTGCGCGCCATCCGCTGCGCATCCGGCAAGCATCGTTAACGCCAGCATCATAACAAACATGGATCGTATACGTTTCTTCATCAGTTTTTTCATCATAGGATACATCCCCTTTCTGCAAAATATTTATGTATACCTATGATAACGCGGGCAAAGCAAGTTTCGTCGCGTTCCTGCCACATATTTTTTAAATATTTTTCATCAAATCAATTACCTGTGACAGATCACTGACACACCGATACAGCAGCTTTTTCGTATCCTCGTCCGGTTCGCTCAAGTCAGGCACCATAACCGGGTACATCCCAGCGCGGTACGCCGCTAATATCCCGTTTGGAGAGTCTTCTAACGCCATGCACTGTGACGGCTCTACGTTCAGGCGCCTTGCTGCTTCGAGATAAATATCCGGCGCAGGTTTTCCATTTGCCACCATCGGCGCGCATACGATCTCATCAAAATACGAAAGCCTTCCGATCGATCCTAAATACCGTTTCGTACGCTCCCAGTCTGTAGCAGTCGCTACCGCAGTCAGATAAGCATTCTCCTTAAGATAGGCAAGCAATTCGCCAAGCCCTGGCTTTTCCTCTACGCCGTATGTATCAATATGCTCGTTCATAAGCTTTATACGCAAAGACCTTACCTTATCATAATCGAAATCTGCGCCAAGCTCTGCCTGCAATTTTGGCGCCGCATATTTTGCTGCAAGGCTTCGGATACCGAGCACATGCTGTTTTTCCATCGCATATCCATAAGTATGTGCTGCCGCTAGCCAGTATTTTTGCAGCAGCTTTTCTGTATCGATCATCAATCCGTCCATATCAAATATCACTGCTTTTATCATAATTATTTCTCCTCATAAATGCTTTGAACGATGCATATAAAAAACGCAGGCATTTCAAAAACTGACCCGCGCTTTGCTGTATTTCCTTACTGATTTTTTATGGACATCCTGCTTTGAATCCTGATCCTAAACGTTACCCTGGCAGTTAACTCGGCCCAGGCACCCTCACGGCACACAAGAGGTCTTGCTTAGTGCTGCTCCATTCCTGACCTGACACGGTTCACAAGTTCCTGTTGCGTAAGACCCAGACGTCAACGCCACTTACCAGGGGCTGCTTTACAATCGAAAGACCCGGGGCAGGATATCACCCCAGCTATAGCGGATTGCTGGTACAGGGCACCGCTAGCGCCCCGGCTGTCCGATTTTTATTATATAGTGTTTCTTTTTGATTGTCAAATCATTTTTACAGCATTTGCACTGTCGTCAAATATACTATATATTTTGCAAAAATGCACATAGTTTTTATTAATTTTAACGATAAAATCTAAAATTTTTCAATGACAGAAGAAAAAAATTCTATGTTTTATTCGATACAGATCCGCTATACTGTGAACATCATCCAAATCATATTATAAATTAACAACGGAGGTGTACAGCAATGAAAAAAAGCATATGGACAAAATTGCTCAGCGGTGTCTGTACCGCAGCACTGGTATGCGGAAGTTTTTCCGGCGTTACAGCAATACCTGTAAAAGCGGCACAGACGCAAAACCGTATTGAGGATTTTGCGAATGTACTGGATATTACAGCCAATCCGGGAGAAGCTATTTATGGAACTTACAGCACGAACAAATACAATAACTTTTCCGACCTTGGCGCATGGCATGGATACTATCTGCATCAGGACGCTGCGCAGCAGCTATACGGCGGCTTTGCCGGGCCTGTGATTATCGCGGAGGAATATCCGGCAAACCTATCGGACGCGATTAATAAAATTGTGATTTCCGATGCAGAAGGAAAGGTATACGACCTTTCTGCTTCGACTGCCAGAAAACAGTTATACTATCCTGGAAAATTAGTGCAGACGTATACAATGAAAACGTTTCAACTGACGCTGGAGTTGATCTATGTTTCAGACCGTACGGCGCTGATTCGTACTACGATCGAAAATACAGGTGAAGAAGACCTTGCTTTAACTATCAAATGGGAAGGAAAGCTTTTCCAGAAAACAGGCTCGGTTGATATGGGTACAAGCCTTGCCGCGACAGACAAAGGCGTCAAAGTGCAGTTCAAGGATATCCGCAACACCTGGAATTACCTGACAAAAGCAGAAAACCGCTTCCATATCGTATTTGACCAGGCAGTACAGACTACCATAGCTGAGGATTCTATGTCTTACGTATCGCAGCTTACGAACAGCCCGGTAATTAAAAAAGGCGGTTCCTTTACGACCTGCCAGACGCAGAGCTATACGTTTACACAGGCTGAAGAACAAAAAGAGCTGTCTGCAAGCAGCACCATTTTGTCAAATCCTGAAACATATTTTACACAAAACACCACACGCTGGCAGGGATATCTGGACAAGACATTCCTTGGCAGGGAAAATACGAGAAAGCCGTACCGCGACGCCGCAGTAAAATCAATCGAGACATTGACGACCAACTGGCGCAGCGCAGCAGGCGCCTTACAGCATGACGGCGTCGTTCCATCGATGTCCTACAAGTGGTTTATCGGCATGTGGGCATGGGATTCCTGGAAGCAGGCAGTAGCGACAGCGCGCTTTAACGGAGACCTGGCGCAGGACAATATCCGTGCTTTGTTCGATTACCAGATTACCGAAAACGATACCGTGCGCCCGCAAGACGCAGGTACGATTATTGACTGTATTTTCTTCAACCAAAACGAAGCCAGAAACGGAGACGGCGGCAACTGGAACGAAAGAAATTCCAAGCCTGCACTTGCAGCATGGTCTGTCTGGAATGTATACAAGCAGACGCATGATACCGCATTCCTAAAGGAAATGTATCCAAAGCTCGTCTCATATCATAACTGGTGGTATACAAACAGAGATACCGATCAAAACGGTATTGCCGAATATGGCGCAATGGTCGATGATGCACACTATGTATGGAAAGAAGACGAGACAACCAAAGAATCCTATATCGAAAAAGACGAAAACGGCAATCCAGTCGTTGACGCCAGCGCGGTGATTGAAGCGGCAGCATGGGAAAGCGGCATGGACAACGCCACACGCTTTGACCAGGAAGGCAGCGGCAAAGATGATATCGGCGTTAAAGTATTCGAAAACCGGGATAAAAACGGCAAAGTAGTCGGATATTCCATTAATCAGGAATCTGTAGACCTGAATGCCTATTTATATGCAGAAAAAGGATTTTTAAAATCCATCGCGACCGAGCTTGGCAAAACCGAAGACGCGAAAAAATATGAAGAAGAAGCCGTACATGTAAGAGACTATATAAATACAAAGATGTTTGACGATGCAACAGGTTTTTACTACGACTTGCAGACCAGCCAGGACGGATCTGAGAAGAAGCTTCTTGTCAACCGCGGCAAAGGAACAGAAGGCTGGATTCCTCTGTGGGCAAACCTTGCCACCATCGAGCAGGCGGAAAAGGTAAAAGAAAATATGATGGATACTGAAAAATTCAATCTGAAAGTTCCATTCCCGACTGCCTCCAAAGACAATGAAAAATTCCAGGCGTCCAAATACTGGAGAGGTCCGGTTTGGCTCGACCAGGCGCTGTATGGCGTTGAAGCACTGCAAAACTACGGCTATACAGAAGAAGCACAGGAAATGGCATACTCTCTGTTTGACTATTCCGAAGGTTTGTTAAGTAACGGGCCAATCCGTGAAAATTACAATCCGCTCACCGGAGAAGGGCTTCATACAAAGAACTTTAGCTGGTCAGCTTCTGCATTTTATTTACTGTACCAGGATACATTAACCGGAAATGATACAACCTCTCAGACCGGGATTGCTTTGCCGCAGGAAGATCTGCTTACTTTCAAGCAGACCATCGCAAAGTTTAACAACATAAAAAGTACGAAAAAGAAGCAGGTTACAGCAAGCGTAAAATCCGTTTCCGATGCAGAAGGATATCAGATTAAATACGCGGATAACGCGGCATTCCAAAATCCTGTCAAGGTAAAAGTAGACCTGGCAGACGCATCCAGGACAATTAAAAACTTAAAGAGCGGCAAAACCTACTATTTCAAAGTCAGGGCTTACCAGACTGTCAACGGAAAAAAAGTATTTACAAAATACAGCTCGGCAAAAGAAGTAACCGTAAAATAACAATATGTAAATTCAAGCGCTATCCAGATACAACTGGATGGCGCTTTTTAATCTGTAAAATTCTGTTTTCATTCTGAAAAAAATGAGCTAAAATTCCTCTATCTAATTCTATCTGAAACTATTAGAAAACATACGAAAGAAAAATGAAAAGGGGCAGTAGGACGCTGCCAGAAAGCAGGGAAAATGGGTACAACACAACCGATAAAAAGTAAAGAAGATTTAAAAAAATTTATGGACTATTACAAAGCAGTACGTCCAAATCCTCGTAATTATGCACTGGTAATCCTTGGCCTGCATACCGCGCTGCGTATCAGTGATATTTTGGAACTGCACTGGAAAGATGTCTACGACTTCTCTATGGACAAATTCAAAAAGCACGTAATCGTATTGGAAAAAAAGACAAACAAAAGAAAAGCAGTCGCTTTAAATTTTCACGTCAAAGAAGCGTTAAAAAGGCTTAAAGACCAGCGCATCCCAGACCCGCAGGACTATATTTTTTCCAAACGAACCGATCCTTCCAATCCGCTCTGCCGCTCGCAGGCTTTTCGAATTATACGCGACGCGGCAAGAAAAGCGATCCACGAAGAACATATCAGTTGTCACTCACTGCGCAAGACGTTTGGCTATCACGCATGGAAACAGGGAATATCGCCCGTTCTGCTGATGGATATTTACAACCATTCTTCTTATCAGATTACAAAAAGATATCTGGGAATCGATCAGGATGAAAAAGACTACGTTTATTTAGAACTGGAATTGTGAACAAACAAAATAATATAGAGCGTGTTTGCACTATCAAAACACGCTCTACATTCCGTTTTTATAACTGTTATTTCGCTACATCAATACGAATCAGCGCCTTCTTCAAAGCAATTTCCGCACGTTTTACATCCAGTCCGGCTTCTTTTACTTTCAAGCGGCGTTCTGCGCGCATTTTCGCCTCTTCCGCCCGGTTTTTATCAATCTCGTCCGGCCATTCTGCGATCTCGGCAAGAAGTGTGACCTTATCGCCCAGGATCTCAGCAAATCCAGAATGCACGGCTGCTTTTTTTGCTCCGTTATTTTCTGTAATCGTGACAATGCCCGGTGAAAGCACCGCGGTCAATGGGATGTGGTGCTTGTATACACCGATGTCGCCTTCTGTCGTCGTAAATTCGATCATAGAAGCTTCCCCGGTATAAAATACACGCTCTGGTGTAATAATCTCTACCTGAAACAATCTGTTTGCATCTGCCATACCGTCACCCCTTACTTCATACGGGCGCGTACATCATCGATCGTTCCTGCATTTAAGAAATGGCCTTCCGGCACATCGTCATGCTTTCCATCCAAAATCTCACGGAAGCCGCGGATCGTCTCAGCAATCGGAACATATTTTCCGTCCAGCCCGGTAAACTGTGTCGCTACAGAGAACGGCTGAGACAAGAACCTTTGGATTTTTCTCGCACGATTGACAACCATCTTGTCGTCCTCTGAAAGCTCATCCATACCGAGAATCGCAATAATATCCTGCAATTCCTTGTATTTTTGCAATATTGCCTGAATTTCACGTGCGGTATCAAAATGCTCCTGTCCTACAATACGCGGATCGAGGATTCTCGAACTTGATGCCAGAGGATCTACCGCCGGATAAATACCAAGCTCTGCAATGGAACGCTCCAATACCGTCGTCGCATCCAGATGGGCAAACGTCGTCGCCGGAGCCGGGTCTGTTAAGTCGTCGGCAGGCACATAAACTGCCTGTACAGACGTAATGGAACCGTTTTTCGTCGATGTAATACGCTCCTGCAAAGCTCCCATTTCCGTCTGTAAGGTCGGCTGATAACCTACGGCTGAAGGCATACGGCCAAGCAGCGCGGATACCTCCGAGCCAGCCTGTGTAAAACGGAAAATATTGTCAATAAACAACAGCACGTCCTTTCCGCCTTTATCACGGAAATATTCAGCCATTGTAAGACCGGAAAGCGCCACACGCATTCTTGCTCCAGGCGGCTCGTTCATCTGTCCGAACACCATCGTCGTTTTATCGATAACGCCGGATTCCTTCATTTCGTAGTACAGGTCATTTCCTTCACGGGTTCTTTCACCTACGCCAGTAAATACGGAATATCCGCCGTGCTCTGTTGCAATATTATGGATCAGCTCCTGGATCAATACGGTCTTGCCTACCCCGGCGCCGCCGAACAGCCCGATCTTGCCGCCCTTTTGATATGGGCAGAGCAGGTCTACGACTTTAATTCCGGTTTCCAGTATTTCCGCAGAAGTGGACTGTTCTTCAAACGTAGGCGCCTTTCTGTGGATTGGGCTGTATTCTACGCCAGTCGGCGGATCAATTTCATCGATCGGCTGGCCAAGGACATTGAACATACGGCCTAATGTATTTTCACCAACCGGAACACTGATCGCCGCGCCTGTTGCAGCCGCATCCATACCGCGCACAAGCCCGTCGGTCGGCCCCATAGCGATACATCTGACGGTATCATCACCAAGATGCTGTGCTACCTCTACTACAAGAAGACTGTCATCTTTTCGCGTAATCTCGATCGATTCGTTAATCTCCGGCAGTTTTCCCGTAAATTTAATATCCAGGACAGCACCAATGATCTGAGTGATTTTCCCTATATTCGCTTTTGCCATTTTTTTCTATCACTCCTTTTCTATCTAACTATATCCGCAACCATTACGATACTAACTGATTGCTTCCGCACCTGCTATAATTTCGGTCAATTCCTGTGTAATGGAACCCTGGCGGGCACGGTTGTATTTCAAAGACAAATCACTAATCATTTCTTCCGCATTGCTTGTCGCAGAATCCATCGCCTGCATCCTGGCGCCGTTTTCACTTGCGACTGCTTCTACAAGCGCACCATAAAAAATACTGGTTACGTATTTTGGGATAATCATATCCAGCGCTTCCCTTTCGTTCGGCTCATAATTCATAATCAGGTTTTTATCGGCTGCTGAAAGCTCTGCTTCTGAAAATTCGACCGGAAGCAGCTTCATCAAGCTAGGAATATGCACGACTGTATTTTTAAAATGCGTATACGCCAGATAGATTGAGCCGATCTTTCCCTGCGCATAATCCTTTAATACTTTATCGCATATTTCCATTGCGTCTTTATACGTAGGATTTTCAATTACGTCCGAAGCGTCTTCTGCTACCTGGTAGCCTTTGCGTTCGAGCGAATCCCTTCCTTTGGTACCGATGGTATACAAAAGTACTTTATCCTTGGCAAGCCCGCTGTTTTGTACAAGCTTTGTAATGTTCGAGTTGTAGCCTCCTGCAAGTCCGCGGTTGGATGTAATCACTACAACTGCCGTCTTGTCCGAGCCATTGTCCGCCAGATATGGATGGTCCATATTGCCGGATCTGGCAAGGATAGACGTTACGGTACGATACATATGCTGGAAATACGGGTCTGTCCGCTCTGCATGGGTCTTTGCTTTTTGCAGTTTTACGGTAGAAACTAATTTCATGGCTTTTGTGATTTGCTGCGTACTTTGTATGCTGCTTTTTCGTCTTTTAATATCTCTCATAGACGCCATAACTGATCACCGCCTTTTCTACCGAAATGATTTTTTACACTCTTCGATTGCCTTAATTAACTGCTTTTCCATATCCTCTTCAAGTACCTTCGTCGTACGGATCGACTCTGGGATCTCAGGATATTTTGTATCAATATATTCAAACAGCTCCTGTTCAAACCGCAGTACATCTTCGGTCGGAATATCCATCAGATATTTCTTTGTAGCGGCATAGATAATAATTACCTGCTTTTCTACCGGCATCGGCTGATACTGCGGCTGCTTTAAGATCTCACGGATTCGTTCACCCTGCATCAGCTTTTCCTTTGTATCCGCATCCAGCTCGGAACCAAACTGTGAAAAAGCAGCCAGCTCTCTGTACTGTGCCAGCTCGGTACGAATCGGAGCCGAAATCTTCTTAATCGCCTTAATCTGCGCAGAACCGCCTACACGGGATACCGATAGACCTGCATTAATCGCCGGACGGAAGCCTGCGTTAAACATTTCCGTCTCAAGATAAATCTGCCCGTCTGTAATCGATATAACGTTAGTCGGAATGTATGCAGACACGTCGCCCGCCTGCGTTTCGATAATCGGCAGTGCGGTAAGGGAACCGCCTCCTAATTTATCAGAAAGCCTTGCAGCACGCTCCAACAGTCTCGAATGCAGATAGAATACGTCGCCCGGATATGCCTCACGTCCTGGCGGTCTTCTCAAAAGCAAAGAAAGCGTACGGTATGCCGTCGCATGTTTGCTTAAGTCGTCATAGACAACAAGTACATCCTCGCCGTTTTCCATCCATTCCTCACCAATCGCGCATCCTGAATAAGGCGCAATATACTGGAGCGGAGCAAGCTCGCTCGCTGTTGATGCTACAATCGTCGTATAATCCATCGCGCCAAATTCTTCCAGTGTCTTTACAATAGAAGCAACGGTAGAAGCTTTCTGTCCGATCGCTACATAGATACAATGGACACCCTGCCCTTTTTGGTTGATAATCGTATCAATGGCAATCGCTGTTTTACCAGTCTGGCGGTCTCCGATAATCAGCTCGCGCTGTCCTCTTCCGATCGGCACCATAGAATCGATCGCCTTAATACCCGTCTGCAACGGCGTATCAACGGATTTTCTTGAAATAACGCCGGATGCGACTCTTTCGATCTGACGGTATTTATCTGTTCTAATCGGCCCTTTGCCATCGATCGGCTGTCCCAATGCGTTGACAACACGTCCAGTCATGGCGTCTCCAACCGGAACCTCTACGACTCTGCCAGTCGTTTTTACGGTATCACCCTCGTTGATACTTTTCTGGTCACCGAGCAATACGGCACCAACGTTATCTTCTTCGAGGTTCAATACCATTCCATATACTTCACCTGGGAATTCCAACAGTTCGCCCTGCATCGCATTTTCCAGCCCGTGGATACGCGCGATACCGTCCGCCACCTGGATGACTGTACCTACATCAGCGACTTCCAGCTCCGCAGCATATCTTTTAATCTGTTCTTTGATGACCGAACTAATCTCCTCTGGTTTTAAATTCATGGACAATAGTCACCTACTTTCAACTGTTTTTGCCATATTGCTACGGCATCTGTAACTTCAATTTTGATAATTCGCAAGTCATCCTGGCAAGCTTATTTCTGACACTGCCATCCACAACTCTGTCCCCAATCCGAATCACGATCCCCCCGATCAGGGATGGATCTACCTTATAGACCAATTCAAACTGTACATATTCTGTCGTCTCCAGCAGCTTTCTGCGTATTGCATCTTTCTGCATTAAAGACAGTTCCATCGCAGATGTAATATAGGCAGTCCCTATCTTTTTATATTCTTTCACCTGCGTGATAAAATAGTCCAGCACCCCGTCAAATTCCTGGTAATGTCCTTTGGCTATAATCATCATCATTAGCCCGGTCATTTCCTTCGACGCATGGTCTTTAAAAACGGCCTCTATGATTTTTTGTTTTTCTTCTACTACAATTTTTGGATGATTCATCATCTTTGCAAGATCTTCGTTTGTCTGAACAATCGCAAGCATCCGTTTTGATTCCTCAAACAGCGAGTCGATCTGTCCAGACTCCAAAGCCAGCTCAAATAATGCATCTCCATATGTTTTTGAAACTAGCTTTGCCATGTCGAATCACCCATTTCTTTCAATGTCTCTTCCACAAGCCCATTCTGAACGGTTGTATCAATCGATGCTGCTACAACCTTTGCAGCCATCATAGAAGCAACCGTAATCATCTCCTGCTTCATCTCATCCAAAGCACGGCTCTTTTCAAGCTTCGCTTCTTCATTTGCGCGCTGGATGATACGTGCAGCTTCCTGTTTCGCCTCGTCAATAATATGCGCTTCATTTTTCAATGCCTTCTGACGTGCTTCACTTAAAATGGCCTCTGCTTCTTTCTCTGCGTTTTTCAGCTTTTCTTCATATTCTGCTTTCATCGCAGAAGCTTTTTCTTTATCGCCCTTTGCATTGTCAATATCGCTTTGAATCTTTCTCTGTCTGTCATAGAGCATCTTTCTGACCGGATTCAGCAGCATATAAGATAATGCAAGAAACAGTACAAAGATTGCGATCGCAAGAAGCACCGCATCATGAATTAACTGAAAATCAAGATTAAATAATCTATCCATGTTCGCTCAGTTCAGCCTCCTTTCCGTCTTTCTTCCATACCACAGACGTATGATACGTCCCTTTGCGTATTATGATAATGGCTGTACGAAAAGCAGGAGCATAGCTACTAACAAGCCGTAAAGACCTGTTGTCTCAGCAACCGCCTGGCCTAATAACATCGTAGACATAATATCTGACTTTGCGCCAGGGTTTCTACCTACTGCCGCCGCACCGTGTCCGGCTGCAATACCCTGCCCGATACCAGGCCCGATACCTGCAATAACTGCCAAACCTGCACCGATAGCTGAACATGCTAAAATTAAATCCTGTCCTGTGATATTCATAATGATTTTCCTCCTAAAAAATTTTCTTTTTTATAAGACTAAAAAATCTAGTCCGTATCCATCTGCTGGCTGATATAAGTCATTGTCAGCATACAGAATACATACGTCTGAATTGCTCCTGAGAACAAATCAAAATACAAATGAAGCGCTGCCGGCCAGATAATCGCCACTTTCGACAACAGTCCATAAACGAGCGCCATCATAACGGTTCCAGATAACACATTTGCAAATAAACGCAAAGACAGAGAAATCGGTACTGCAATTTCACTGATCAGGTTAATCGGAAACCAGATTGGAAGCCATGGTGGTAATGGCGAGCACATGTCTGTCCAGATTTTTTTCGGGCTCTGATACCTGAACTGACAAACATGTATCAGAGTAAATGTAATCAAGCCCAGTGCAAGTGTCGTGCCATAATCCGCTGTCGGCGGCCTTAAGCCAAACAGACCAGAGATATTGCTCACCAGAATAAATATAAAGATCGTACTGATATAATTGACGAACTTTGTAGCATTTTTTCCCATAGTCCCTTCTACTACTCCATCCAGTGAACTGACAATCAACTCCAATATATTTTGGAATGTATCCGGTATCTCTGTTGCATGACGCATTTTGATATTTGCTATAAGCGCAAATCCAATCAAAAACAGCATAACGATAAGTATACATACATGGGACGAAGTAATCCAGACTTCATGGCCAAACAAATTGTAAGAAAACAATCCGTGGATCATAAAATCAATATTATCGGCACTGGATGACATTACGATTGCATTTGTCACATTTTCACCTCCCTTTCCACAGTGTTAGTTTCGTCCGAAGACCCACCACCTTTTCCTGTTACTTTTTTAAGCACCTTGTGCAGTGCCGGCTGTAAATAAGCCGATATCTTTAAACCCATCACACCGATAAACAGCGTAACAAGGTTACCAAGATCAAAATACATCGTAACTGTAAACACAATTACAACCGCGATATAACGCGCGATTCCTTTTGCGATAATTCTCCCTCTAGCCTTCTCGGAATCTATAAAACCTACTGTTTCTGCAATGATACGCGCAATATGATAAGCCATCGCCATCGCAGTCAGTATCCCTATCCAAAGGCCGCTGCTGTAGCGAAGCGGATCTTTTACAAACCAGACGCCCGTTAGCTGTATGACTATTCCATAAAGCAGGATTCCAAGCAGCAATTCGGGAAGCGCTTCATTTAACCGTCTGAACATGGCTGTTCCCTCAATTCTTATCCTCTTTATTTTCATCCTGATAGATTTTTTTTGCCATTTTAAAAATATTGCGAAATCCTGCAACCGATCCCATTAAAAACAAAAGAACCGTAATCGCCGGCATATGATATTTTTCACCAATCCAAACACCGAACAGCGTGCACATAACAATCGGCACAATCATATTCAGTCCAAATTGAATAACCATCGTGAATGCCTGAAAAACCTTTTGTTTTTTTCTCATTTCACCTTATTCCTTCTAAAGTGCATAAATCCACTAAATACATTATAGCACTAATGTTTAAATTGTCTATAATATTTTGGCAATAATTATTGAAAAAATGGTACATTTTGAGTTAGTTGTTCCCAAAATGTACCATGCTTATTCTTGTTCCCTCTTTCCAACATCTTCAAATCCTGGCTGCCTCTCTTAGCTGTTTAACATAATGGCAAGCTTTTTTATAGATTTGCTCAGTGTCTCATAGCAAAGCCCATATGCCTGCAATGTCCCGCCATATGGGTCCATAATTTCCAGCTCGTCGCCTACTAACTCCGTTAATACCTGCACATTTTCAGGAATCGCATGTTCAAACAAATCCAATACCTTTTGCTTATCACTGTTTCCCATAACAATAATCAGTGTATCCTGCGCAAAATCTTCTTCTTCTAACTGGCTGGACATATATTTTTCCAACGTAATCCCATTGCTTATCAACACTGCCTCAGCCTTTTGATTCAATGGTTCTGGAAACAGCACAACGATTCCGCGTGCCTGAACATCAATCGGCAATTTTATTTTACATTCCTTCAAAAGCTCTGCTGCCATCGGCGCCCGGCTGTTTCCGGCACTGTCTGCAAAAATGATTTTCCTGTACGTATCCATAGATTCTCCCCAATTACTTGACTTGCATGACCTGGTGCCCGGCAGCTTTTAACAGACGGTTTCTGATTGCCTGCCCGATCTGCGGCGTTTCAAAGCTTTCCGCATAAATAATGTCCACACCAGATGCATCCAAGCTTCTTAATATCCTATAAAGATTATGAGCAATTTCTTCTTCTTCCTGCCTGCTTCCGATACTAAAGACAACACCTTGTTTATATTGTCCTGCTGTCTCTTTTGTACCGATAATCCCTACCTGCCTGCCGGCAGCCGTCATTTCTTCTGCAAGCTGGCTGATTTTCTTCACAACCTGTTCCTGTGTGCCTTCGACAAGGATCATTTCTGCCCTTGGCGCATAATGCCTGTATTTCATGCCGGGAGCTTTCGGCTTGATTTTTGCATCCTGCGCAAGCATTCCAGGATCTGTTTGCACTTCGCCGATAACGTCTGAGAGCATCTTTTGCGTAATAAATCCCGGACGCAAAATCGTCGGCACCTGCTCAGTTAAGTCTATAATCGTAGATTCAATACCAATGCCTACTTCTCCTCCGTCTAAAATCAGAGGAATCTTTCCGTTTAAGTCTTCATATACATGATCTGCCTCGGTCGGGCTTGGCCTGCCTGAGGTATTCGCACTCGGTGCTGCGATATATCCGCCGCCTTCACGGATCAATGCCAGCGCAATACGGTTTGCTGGCATCCTGACCGCTACCGTATCCATACCGCCTGTTGTCTCATAAGGCACGATTTTACTCTTTTGCAGAATCATCGTAAGCGGCCCCGGCCAGAATGCATCGGCTAAAAGCCGTGCCTGCCTGGGTACATTCGCCACGATCGCATGGATATCCTCAAAACAACAGATATGCACGATCAGCGGATTGTCTGACGGCCTGCCTTTTGCGGCATAGATCTTCGCCGCTGCATCTGCGCTCAGCGCATTCGCTCCAAGTCCATAGACGGTTTCTGTCGGAAATGCCACAAGGCCGCCTTTCTTTAGTATTTCCCCAGCCTGTATAATAGCCTCATCTGCCCTGTCAGGTTTGATTTCATCCTCATATACTTTTCGTACTGACGTTTTTTGCATAATTTTATTTCCTATTTTCGAATGTACTGCACATGAAACTGCATTTTCAGGACTGCGTATTCGTATCCATATCTTTAGTATCGGTATCTTTGCCTAGATACTGAAAGATCCCTGTACAGATCGCATCTGCCATCTGCTGCTGATAAGCTTCCTCGGTAAGCTTTTGCGCTTCCTCTGGATTGCTCAAAAAACCACACTCTACGATAATAATCGCAGATTCTGTCTTTTTGAGCAGATAATAACTGTCATTTGCTTTTGCCTGTCTGTGATTGTCTGGATCTACCTGTTCAATCAGTGTCTTTTGCACCGTCTCAGCCAGCTCCTTGCTTTCCTTGGAAGTCGTATAGTAAAAGACCTGTGCACCTTTGATCTGCGGGCTTGTATAGCTGTTTTGATGAATACTGACCGTCATAATCGGATTTTCTTTGTTAATCAGTTCACAGCGCCTTTGCAGATCCTGCGCTTTTTTATTGCTGGCGTCCGCATCATACAATCCCTGATCGTCCTCGCGCGTCATAACCACCTGCATTCCCTTTGCTTCCAATGCAGCCTTCAGCTTTAACGCGACCTGTAGATTAATATCTTTTTCCAACTCTCCGTTTACGCCTACTTTGCCGGAATCAAAGCCGCCATGCCCTACATCCACGACAATGCAGTTTTTCTGCTTTTCCACCTGGCGTCCGGTCACATACACAGCGCTCGTCCTGGCAAGAATGCAGGCACAGATCAGCACGATCACTGACATGATTAATTCCAATCGTTGTTTCAAATGGTCTGCCTCCAGAGTTTTATATTACTATACATATGACAAAACAGTAAAATCCATCCCTGTTTCTTTCCGGCATCCCACGGGCAACGCTAACCGCCTGACTGCTGCTTATTTGCGGTTCATATATTTCATAATGGTATTCCATACCGCAGGATCTTCCAGCCCCAGCTTCCAGAAAGAAGCGCCGGCAAATCCGTGCGAACTCATGACCTTGAGCTTTTCTTCGATCGATTTGACGTCTTCAAACCAGATCTTATATGTCGTATCACCATTAACATATTCTGTATAATACTGGCCGACATCATCCAGCCATTTTTTTTCTGCGCCGTTGACTTCCATCAAACGCTGTGCAGACTGCATTCCCACTGCTTCGCTGGACAGCTCGTACGGCACATAATCCTCAGACGCGGATTCCACATCATCTCCGTTTCCGTCTTTGAGCTTTTCCGCCCATACTCTTGTATAAAACGGCATTCCCAAAATTACCTGTTCCGCCGGCACGCCTTCTTCTAAGATGTCATCGGCGCCTTTTGTCACAAATCCAAGGGAAGCGACCGAACCGCTTTCTTTTGATCCCGCATAATGTTCATCATAAGCCATTACAATAATATAATCCGCAAAGACAGCCTGTTCTTCTCTGTCATAAAATTTTGTATATTCAGACGATACATAGTTGTCTACCGACAATACAATGCCGTTCCCGTCACACTTTAAGGACAGCTCTCTGATAAACTGAATAAATCCTTCGCCTACCGCGGATTCCAACGCTTCAAAGTCCACATTGATCCCATCTAACCCATACTGGATCGCCGCCGCAATAATCTGGTTTTCCAGGTTTTCCCGCTTGGAGGTATGTGTAAGCACTTCGGTTGTACTGACCTCCGCATTTTCCAGATTGCTGACCAGCCCCCATACTTCTACGTCCTGGTCGTGGCAGTACTTCACATAGTCCGCACTCGCCAGGTTCGCAATATTTCCGTCGTTGTCGTTTAAATAAAACCAGGTCGGAGAGATCACATTCAGCCCTTTGGAATTTTGCAGCACACTTGCGATGGAACTGTTCGCTTCTGGTACGGTCACCTGGTGCCAGCCCATATTAATGGCATAATCCCTGATCTGATGCAAAAACGTATCTTCCTCAAAGTCGTTGCTTAGTGTTTCTTCTTTTTCACTGCCCAGCCGTTTGTTCTGCACAAAACCGATCAAGCCGTCCTCTGTCGTTACCTTCGCCCAGTCATCGCCGTCTTCTAGCTTTGTAACGATATCCTCTTTTGTCAGTTCTTTTAATATATTGCTCTTTACACTGTCTTTTACGCGGAGCTGTGTTTTTCTCTTTACCGGCGCCTTTTTTACAGTCCCCCATTCGGTCTGCAAGAGAATCCGGTTTGGCTGTTCAAACCGTTCATACGTCAGGTTCGTATACTGCGCCACATAATCAAGAGCGATAAACGTCTTGTCCGCATCGATCAGCACAATTTTATATGGCTTGCTGTCTTTTTTTCTTCCTATATAATAATCTTTTCTGTCTGCTGACGCCTTTACCACATTCGAAGATGTCGTATACAGCAGTATATTTTCATTTTCATCCCAATAAAAACGATCGTTTAAATAGTCATGTACATAATTAAAATCCAGATAAACCGCACCATCTCTAAGCATTGCCTTTTCTTCGACCAGCTCATAATTCAGTTCAATCGCTGCCTCGTCATCCGACGTGATCCCAAAATAGGCCTCAAGATCCTGCTGTTCGGTACTTGGCATTATCTGTTTTATTTTTTTCCCTACAATAATACCCACAAGTATAATAAAAATCAAAGATAGTACGGCTATAACTGGTATTACTTTCTTGTTCATTGTTTTTCCTCCTGTGTGCATCTATCTCCAATGTAAACTACCTTTTTATTATAGCTTGTATTATAACGGATTGCTCATAACGTGTAAAGCCTTCACACAGAAAAAGTTATGCAAACAGGCGAAAACCGATATCCCCATACCATTTCCGCCTGTCCGCTTTATCAACCTATGTTTACATATACTTTGACAGGCATTGAGGTTTCCTTCTCCATATATGTGAATGATTTGTTTTTAATTACTCGTTTTGTACTTTGTCAAAATGCAGTTCTGTCAGCACCCCCTTATCATACACATAGTCTCTCATATAAGAGCTTTTTTCTTCCTGTACGCATAACAGATCCGTAACGGTCTCAGGCGTACTTTGCTCGCCTTCCAAAAAAATCATAATCCCCCGTCCCTGAATCCCCTTTAATTCGATAAATAATTGTTTTTTGTCCATCCCTTCCACCTTTTTCAGACAGCAATATGCAGAGCCCTTACAGACCGGATGATCCAGACTGCTGCGGAATTATTAAATTAACGATTGTGATAAGATATTTGTAATAAAATCCATTCCCCATATTGTGCCTGTTCTTATTTGCCTGTTACCCTGCTTTCTTTTTGCTGTAAAGCATATCCGCCCGGATAACGGCGCCTTTTTTCAGTGCTTTCTTTGCCTTTTTGCCTGTAATCTGTCCAATCTGTGTAACATACGTCGGATACTCTGTCTCAGGAACCCATATTTTTTTCTGTAACAGATCTGCTCTTGTAACTTTTTTCCTGGCAGGGATATCCTGTTTTAACGTCCATACATGCAAATACAGCCCCTGTTTTTCCAACTGCTTATAATCTATGACCTGCCGCTTTAATGCCATGCTGCTGCAAATTTGCAGAATCAGCAATGCAGCAAGCGGTATCCCCACAATACACGCTCCTACCGCGCCATACAGCAGTGCCATCCTTGTCCGGTACTTGATAATGACCGTTCACCAGCTTTCTGCTATGATTAAATAATTCGCTGTAAAAATATCAGATCTTCCTGTTTCAGGTAGAACGGATTTTCAATCCAGGGGATGCTTAACAGATGCATTCCATATCTTTTTTGTATCGTTTTCTTATCCAGCATATTCGCAAACAAAACAAGAAATTCCCAGGCTTCATAGTTTTCAGTTGCAGTGATATGATTTAAGAAACGCTCATAAGCAATGACTTTCCAGGGGCTGATGCTGCCTACGACAATTTTGCGGTCACATCTTAAAAACTCTTCTCTTGCCGCCATATAATCCGCGCCCAGATCTAAAATTACAGCTTCATAAGTACTGTTCATAATATCCGGTACGTTTGTGCCGCAGCCATCCGTATAATAAGAAACACCAAGCAGCTTTTGCTTCTTTCCGCCCTCCTTTTTGATCAGATCCTTTAGCTCCTGCTGCCCTGACAGTTCAATGACCGCGGTCTTTTTTCCAAGTGCAGACTGCATATAGTTTGCGAGCGCGATCGTCAGATGTGTCGCTCCACAGCCCGTTCCAATCCCTACAATCCCTATACTGGCTTTTTCTTTCAGCCTTTTGATTGAAAATCCATTCAGTTTTTTCACCATCCTTCCTGCCGCAGCAGCTTTTGAAAAAATCTCCGTTTCTCCCCAGTCATTCGAAACGGGTCTGCATCCAGCGGAAAGCAGTATACACGATGGCGGTACGTCCGCGCGATCCATTTTGCCTGCGCCCGGTCGCCATAATTGCATACGAGTACAAGATTTTCACACATACTGATCTTTGCAATCATCTTTTTCGTCTGCTCCATTTCCCACTGCCTGGTTCCCATTACAACGATCCATCGTTTCTTTTGTTCTGACAGCTCTTTGACCTGTATGCCATAATCCTGCACATACAGCCCGTTTTCCTGACATTTTTTTGCAATGCCTTCTCCATAATAGGGCATCCCCCGAAACTTTTCATAGGCAACAGACCCGTCTTTTCTTGTAAAGCTGCCCGTTTCCTCTGCTAACAGCCTGATACAGTCCGAGTCGTGATACTCCTGATACATACAGTTTTTGTGGATTTGATTCAAGAAACATGTCAGCGATATTGCAAAATGTGTCGTTCCTACACGCCTTTGCGATCCTGCTACCGCGATTTCTGCTGTGATTTTTGATAAGAGATGCTTGTTTTGTTTGTGCTGAGAAAATTGATTGATGTCTTTTTGCAGACCGTTTAAATCCGTTTCCAACGCTTCAATCGAAGGATAGCGTTCTTCTCTGGAATAGGCGGCTGCTTTTTCGACAAACGGTTTCAGATATTGGAACTCTTGCGGCGGTATCTTTTCTGCCATATACAGCAGTATTTTTCCGATGCTGTAGATATCTGCCCGAAAGTCACAGGGAATCCCCTGATATTTTTCAGGCGGCGCAAAGCCTTCGGTTCCAAAATTTTGGAATGTATTTCCACCTGTGGTAATATAAGATGAGATGCCAAAATCGATTAAAACAATCCGTTTTCCACATAATATAATGTGTTCCGGCTTTAGATCCTGATAGATCACCGGTTCTGGCTGTTGTCCATGCAGGTACTTGATCACATCACAAATCTGCAATGCCATACAGACGGCTGTATCTATGGAAATACAATCTTGATAAAGCACATAGGCTTCTAATGATTGTCCCTGGATATATTCTTCTATAATATAATAATTTTCATTATCTTCTTCTACATCATAAATAGTGGGGATACCAGGATGTTTCAGATTTTTTAGAAGATCTGCTTCCAGAAGGAACTGCGGGCACTTTTCATCTGCTGTTTTTTTCATACATTTTACAGCGCGATAAGCCTTCAGCTTCCTATGTTCGGCTAGAAATACCCGGCTACTGTTCCCTGCTCCTATACTGGAAACAATACGGTATTTGTCGGACAAAATTGATGTTTGAATACTTATACTCCTTTCTGACTAAGGGTGTAAGCATCTCTTGAAACTGTTATAACACATCTTACAGGTGTTTGGCAAGCTTTTTTTTCAAAAAATGTGAAATTTTATAAAAATTTTAAAAAATATATGCGTAATGCGCTTGACTATCATATTGATTTTTTATATACTTTGGTTACTTCAAGTTGACATTTGCAATTTTATATTAATAGTATATACCATAAGACATTAATTAAGGGAGTGATGTAATGAAAATCGAAAAAGTAAGTGACACCCAGATTCGATGCACACTGACGAAGGAAGATTTAGCAGACCGCCATTTAAAAATCAGTGAACTTGCATATGGTACAGAAAATGCCAAAAGCCTTTTCCGTGACATGATGCAGCAGGCTTCATATGAATTCGGATTTGAAGCAGACGACATCCCTTTGATGATTGAAGCAATTCCGGTATCATCAGATACGATTATTCTGCTGATAACCAAGGTGGAATATCCAGAAGAACTGGATACCCGTTTTTCCAAATTTTCAGATATGGATTATGATGACGCTTTTTCTGGATACGGCATGGATCAGGGAGAACCTTACGAAGCAGCCAGCGCAAATGATATTTTAGACTGGTTTAAGAAGATCCAACAGGAAACAAAAGCAAATACAGAAGGCACCAAAAAGAAATCAAATAAATCTGAGGATTTTATCCCGTTAGACCAGGCGGTGCCGCATGAATCGAAAGAAACGATTCCAAGCGCTCCTGCTGTAGAAGTTCCTGTTGATCTGACCAAATTGTTCCTGATACACAATCTGGATACGATGTCCAAGATTTCCAGCGTACTGGATGGTTATTACGAAGGGGATAACACTCTGTTCCGCGATTCCCAGTCACATTTGTTTTACCTTGTTGTGCATAAGAGTGCGCACACACCGGAAGAATTTAACAAAGTATGCAATATTCTGTCCGAGTACACAACGCAGCTAAATTTTTCAAATGCCATTGAAGCATATTTTAACGAGCATTTTGACTGCATCCTGCGCAGTCAAGCGTTACAGCAGTTTGCAGCAATCTAAAAAACTGCCGCATGAAAGAAAGACGTGTTCCTTCTTTCCATGCGGCAGCTTTTTTGTTAAGATCCGTTACTCTCTTATGATTGGTTAGTTATTTGCCAAAAATTCATTGATCTGTGCAACCAGCTCGTCTGGTACAATGCCATGTACCATAGCGGCTTCTTCAATCGTCTCCATCTGTGATGACGGGCATCCTAAACAGTGCATTCCGATATTTAATAAAAGCGGTGCAATGTTTTCATTGATCTGAAGCAGTTCTCCAATCATTGTGGTTTTTGTAACCTGCTGTGCCATAGTCTGATATTCTCCTTTTCTCTGATTTTGAGTCATATTCTCATTAGGGCGGTTGTTCTTACATATAATTTTCCCTTATTCCTACTAAATATACTATAGTGCGGATTTAATGTCAAATATTAGTGCAAATACAGGTTGTATCAAAAATAATACAGACGAATCGCAATCTGTTATAAATTCCTACTTGTATTAATTTGTTTTTTGTATTAGAATAATTGCAACGGACAAAGGGTTCGTATTTTAATATTTTAAGGAGGATTGAGATCATGGCGTACAAAATTACAGATGCTTGTGTAAGCTGCGGTACATGCGAAGGGGAATGTCCAGTAGGAGCGATTGCTGCTGGTGACGGTAAATACGACATCGATGCTGATGCTTGTGTAAACTGCGGTACATGTGCAGGTGCATGTCCTACAGGTGCTATTGAAGAAGGTTAATTTAAAACCGCCGGTTTTCCGGCGGTTTTATTTATGATCCCTTATGTATAACAACACGATCCTCCAACAATATTTAGATTGTCAAATCCGGGGCAAGCTCATTTTTATTTTTCAGCATCCTGCGTTCTTTTCTGCTCAGGCGCTCTTTCTTTGCCCGCCTTCTGCCATGCCTGCCAAGGCTGCGGATCGCATCGTCCAGCTTGCGGAAACGTTCTTCTTCCTGTTCCTCCTGTGTACGCATCAGATAGTTCATCTCTTTTAACACGCGCTCGCCGACATGCACGCCTACTTCTTCGCCCAGATCCTGGTTATTTTCCATAATCGCCTTGCGTACGATCTCAGTCATCATAGACTGAAACTGCTCCATGCGCTTTTCTCTCTGCGCACTTTCATCCATCTGACTTGTTTTTTGTGTTACATGAATCACTTCGTTCTTTGCAGCCATCGACTCTTTTAAAACCTCCTTACCAATTTCCACGCCGTCTACCTTTTCGATCCGTATTGCCGGCTCTGCCACACTCTCTATCTTACGATCCTTTTCATCCTGCAAAATCAGCTTGATTGCCTTAAGCTGATATCCACGTTCCTTTAGTTCCTTTATTCTTAAAAATTCCTGTATGTTTTCCTGTGTATAGTAGCGGTGCCCCAGTTCGTTTCTTGGAACGGTCAGTTCCAGTTCTTCTTCCCAGTACCGCAATACATGTGATTCAACCTGCACAGTATTTGCTGCATCTGAAATCATATAACGTACTTTTTCCACTTGAAAACCTCCTTTTTCTATTATCAAGTATAGCTTACTGTATATGCTTGTACAAACTGATTTCATCGTAAAAAACTGACAGTTTCCAACAAATGCAGCTCGTTTTACGCGCATTTTTATGAAGATCTTGTAGAAAAACAAAGAAGTGTAAGAAGTTCCTGAAAATAGTGGTGATAACTTTTTGCATCTCTGCTGCCTGCGAAAAAACAGGAGCTGCCAGACATTGCTCCAGCAGCTCCTATTTTTAATAATTAATCTTTTTGCATATTTGCAAATTTCGTATACTGCGGCAGCCATACGAGATTTACCGTACCAATCGGGCCGTTTCTCTGCTTGGCAATAATGACTTCCGCAATATTTTTCTTATCACTGTCTTTATTGTAATAATCATCCCGATAGAGAAACATGACAACGTCCGCGTCCTGCTCGATCGCGCCGGACTCACGCAGGTCTGACAGCATCGGGCGGTGGTCAGGGCGCTGCTCGACCGCACGGCTTAGCTGGGACAGCGCAATGACAGGCACATGCAGCTCTCTTGCCAGTGCCTTTAGCGAGCGGGAGATCTCGGAAATCTCCTGCTGCCTGGAATCGGTTCTGCCATTTCCAGACATAAGCTGCAAATAGTCAATGATAATAAGCTCCAGGTTAAATTCCAGCTTGTATTTGCGGCACTTTGAACGCAGCTCGCCGATCGAAATGCCTGGTGTATCATCGATAATCAGCTTGGAGCGCCCGATCGTCCCTGCTCCTTCGATCAGCTTTTCCCAATCCGTATCCGACAGATTTCCATTGCGCAGCATCTGCGCATCTACTCTTGATTCCAGTGAAAACAATCGGTTTACAAGCTGTTCCTTAGACATTTCCAGGCTGAATATAGCCGTTGCGATATCGCTGTGAAATGCCGTATACTGCGCGATATTTAATACAAAGGCAGTCTTTCCCATAGAAGGGCGCGCGGCTACCAGGATCAGGTCAGAAGGCTGCAAGCCGGACATCCGGTAGTCAAGGTCAATAAATCCGGTCGCTATGCCTGTAACATTGCCCTGGATTCTGGACGCTTTTTCAATGCGGTCTAACGCGTTGATCACAATCTGCTTAATCGGCACAAATTCGCCGCTGTTCTGGCTTTGCAAGAGCTGAAACACATTTTTTTCCGTATTGGCAAAAATCGTTTGCAGCTCTTCGCTGCCGGCATAGCATTCGTTTTGGATACTTTCTGCTACTTTAATCAGTTTGCGCAGCATCGCCTTGTCTTTTACCATATTTGCGTAATATCGGATATTTGCCGCCGTCGGCACTGCCGCAATCAAGTCAAGCACATATTCCATGCTGCTGATCTCGGGCGGCAAATCCTTTTCTTTTAATTTATCCTGCAAAGTAACCGGATCTACCGGCTTATTCTGATTAAACAGTTCTACAATCGCATCGAACAACACACCATACTGGTGATGATAAAAATCCTCTGCCGCCAATGTCTCGGATGCCGCGATAATCGCCGCCCGGTCCATCATCATGGCGCCGACGACCGACTGCTCCGCTTCGATGCTGTTAGGCATCGTTCTTTTTATAAGCGCTTCTTCCATTCGATCAGCCTTCTACCACGTGTACTCTTAAGTTTGCCGTTACCTGTGGATGCAGCTTTACAGGTACATCATAAAAACCAAGCGCTTTGATCGGATCTGTAAGCTGCATTTTCTTTTTATCCAGCTCCAGATGAAGCTGTGTCTTTACTGCCTCTGCGATTTCCTTTGTAGACACAGAACCAAATGTGCGGCCGCCAGTTCCGGCTTTAATCGTTACTTCCACCTGTTTTTCTTTCAGGTCTTCTGCAAGCTGCTGTGCTGCCGCCAGATTTTCGGCTGCGTCTTTTTCAGCGCGCTTGTTTCTCAGCTTTAAGTCATTTAACGTCTGGCTGTTGGCTTCCACGCCGCGTTTTTTCTTTATAATCATATTGCGTGCAAACGCATCGCTGACTTCTACGACTTCATTTTTCTTGCCGACATTTTTTACATCTTCCAATAAAATTACTTTCATTTTTCTATTTCTCCTTTTTCTATCATTTCATCCAGGATTGCCCTGATCTTTCTTTTGGCATCCTCAATACTGCATTCTTTTAGCTGTGCGCCCGCAATATTGGCATGTCCGCCACCGCCTAAGCGTTCCATAATCGACTGCACATTGATCTCGTCGATCGAACGGGAGCTGATAAATATTTTATTCTGGTATTCGGTCATAACAAAAGAAGCCTTGATACCGATAATGTTGAGCAGCTCGTTGGCAGACTGTGCACTTACAACTGTAGGACTTTCTACTTTATCAGCCGGGCAAACCGAGATTGCAAATGCCCCGTGGTATACTTCTGCATGGCGCATTACCTCAGCCCGCGCCTTGTAATCTGCCATATCGTTGCGCAGCATCTTACGGACTCTTGTCACTTCTGCACCGCAGCGCCTTAAATAAGCTGCTGCCTCAAATGTACGGACGCCTGTCTTTTGCATAAAATTGTTTGTATCGATCAAAATACCAGCATAAATCGCATCCGCTTCACACGCGGTCAGCTTGATATTCGCCGCAAAATACTGCAATACTTCCGCGATCATCTCACAGGTAGAGGACGCATACGGCTCAATATACGATAAAATCGGGTTCTCCACGACTTCGCTTCCCTGTCTGTGATGGTCAAACACGACGATCGATTTCGTCTTTTTTAAGATCTCCGGGCAGTCGGTATAAGTCGGACGGTTCGTATCTACTACCATAACAAGCGTATTGTTATTCGTCAGCTCGATTGCTTCCTCGCTCTGAATAAACAGATCCGGCTCATAGCCGTTTTCTTCATTAAAGCACTCTTTGAGCGGCCGCAGAGAAGTCGTTACCTCATTGAGCACGATCTGCACCTTTTTATCCAGTACGCGCCCAGCGCAATAGACGCCGACCGCAGCGCCAAAAGAATCCACGTCCGCAATATGGTGCCCCATAACGATGACATTGCTGCGGCTTTCAATAATTTCGCGCAGCGCATGCGCCTTAACACGCGCCTTGACACGGGTCATTTTGTCCACCTGCTTGGAGCTGCCGCCAAAATAAGTAATACGTTCCCCTTCTTTGACAACGACCTGGTCGCCGCCGCGCCCTAACGCCATACCGATCGCCATACGCGCATATTCATAGCTTTGGTTATACGTATCTCCGGTACTGCCGATGCCGATGCTTAATGTGACCGCCATTTCATTGCCGACCTTGACGGTTTTTACCTCGTCGAGCAGGCTAAACTTGTCTTCTTCCATTTTTGCAAGATAAATATAACGAAATACGACAAAATACTTGTCCTTTTCTACTTTGCGCACCAGCCCGTCCATGCCTGAAAAATACTTATTGACTTTTCGGTCGATCAGCGCCACTAATAAAGACTGCTTAACGTCTTCAATACTGTTGAGCGCTTCTTCATAATTGTCAATATAGATCAGTGCGGCTACAAGCTTCTGGTCATCATTTTCTCGAATATACCTGTTAAGCTGCGTTTCATCATACAGATACAGCGCCGTCATATACTCGTCGCTGCCTTCGATTGAAACCATCTGATTTTCCGGCGTTATACTGGAAAACTCAATCCTTTTTAGCTGCGCCCGAAACTCCCTGCCATCCCAGCCGATATGAAGCTGCGATTCTGTCTTATTTTTCTGAATAATTTCTCTTGTAATATGTGAGAACACGGAGGTAATCGACCTGTGGTAATCCTTGTCTTTCCCGGTCAGCTCCGTAAATTTCTCATTGACCCATAAAATTTTACCATTATAATCAATCAGAGCATACGCGACATCAAACTCATTCAGCAGCTTTTTCTGTACCGTGCCGTACTGTGTCGCAAAATTAATCAGCTCGTTCATAAAATAGGGTTTGCTTCTGTGAAAGCTTACCGTAACCACGATACAATAAACTACTGTAAATACAGATATCGCAAGCCCTGCTTCCTTCTGGTAAAAGTACATGGGAATGTTCATAAGTACAAGAAGGACCGCAAGCAGCATAGGACCGTACATATAATTGCGCAGGCGTCCTTTAAATTTTATACTTTTTTTCATTTCAGAATACTTTAACCTTTCCACAAAGATAGTAATTATTATACCATGTTACGTTATTTATGGAAAGGGTTTTGGCTATAAAAATACTTGCACGAAAAAACTGGCACATGCAAGCCTGCCTGTGTGCCAGTTTTTTAACTATATTTATTACTTTATTTGCTGATTTCTGAAACGACTTGCAGCCCGCTTTCTTCCGGTGCATACGTCAGTTGAATCATATCTCCCGGCTGATACCTGATTATGCCGATCAGATTGTCGTCTGACAGGTCAAGGTCAAACAGCAGCTCTGAGTTTTCCAATGCGACATAGTAATGGGTATTTCCTTCGACGACTACCGGAGCAACTGCCGCTATTTTTCCGGTGATCTTCTCATACATATCTGTATTTTCTTTTATTTCCGAGATGCCGTTGGTCGCCAGCAGTGAGACATATGCCTTTTCACATTCCTTGACCGTATCGCCGATCGCTACCCACTGGTATTTTTGCACATTGACCATCGCGTACTTTTTCACAAGCCCGGCGCCGTCCTTTAACGCCATAAAATACGTCGGCTGGTCAGAAATATTAAGCAGCAGCGGAAACGTCGCGCTGTATCCTAAGTTCTGCACCTGCCCTTCGGCAGAAGACATGGCGGAGTCTTCAATCGCGCCTTCGATCTTATAATACTTTGTCTCCATCGTACGCTGGTTCATCAGGACAAACCCTACGTTGGACTGATCGCCGCTGACAGACGTAACGCCTGTGTATACCCATACATCATCGTCCAGCGCGATATAATTATAGCCGTTTGTCGCTTTCAGGCAGTCTTTTTGTCCAAGCACGCTGTTAAAAAAGCCATGCTTATAAATGCCATAATAATTGTACAGCTCTGTCAGCAATTCAGCGGAATACACTTTGTCGATCCAGTTTGGCACCTGATCGACCGGATAATCCGTACATTCTCCGGTAACCGCATTGCACAATACGACATTGCCGACGGTCTGCCCGCCAAACAGCCCGATATTAAATTTTTTCACCGGGCATACCCAGTACGGCGTGCCCTGGTCGTCGATCTCAAAAAAGATCTGGTCGTCAAAAATATACGTCGGATAGCGGAAGCGTAAATGGCGGTAAATATTGCGGTTAAAATATTCTGCTTTGGAATACTTGATCGTCTGATCCAGCTTGACGCATTCGGTATTCTGTGTCGCCATATCGATTCTGATATATGCCGGAATCCCCGCCTTTTGGTTTGTCAGCCACTTGATCTCGCTTGCATATACGAGCGGCGTAACGCGTACCGGCGTATCTTTATAGTTAATCTGCGTATAGTCAGAACCGACTTCAAACTGGGAAACCATATCAACCATGCTGCCCATTTTACGGTTTCCGAGCAGCTTCGCAGATTCTTTATCCAAAAGCGGTATTGTATTATAATTTGTCTGCTGGATATCCTGCGTAAAATCGCCTTCTTCTACTTTCATCAGCTTTTGGTATTTATCCGCATTGACAATCGGAGAGGAGAGCAGGTTGCCGACCGCAAAGACTGCCAATGTCACTAAAAACAGCCCAAATCCAAACTTTACGCCCTTCATCTCTTTGATGATCTTTTCCGTCGATTTGACCGGCACAACATTGCTCTTTGACTGTCTGCGTACTTGCGAAATTGCATAAACAATCGTTACAAAAGAAATCACAAGCTCCAGCGTCACCCAAAAGCCCGCTGCGTGAATATTAATTGCGGGGAGTGCGATATAATAATAAATCCCCAGGACCAGCAGTGCTGTTACAACCAGCACCAGGTTACGAGTTGTCTTTTTCATATTTATTTCCCTCTTTATTTCTGTTTCATAAGCTGGATCTGCTTCATAAATTCCTCTTCAATACGCGCGTGCATTCCATCGATCCTGTCCATATTTTCCTTTGGAATAAAACCGCCTGCCATTTCCCTGTGCCCGCCGCCGCTTCCATAATCTTTGAGCACATTTGCCACCATTTTTCCCGCATCGATGTCCCCATGCTCGCTGCGTACCGAAAACTTAATGCCGTCCCTGCGGACTGCGTATACAATCGATATATCCACAACGTTCAGCGACAGGATAAAATCAGATATAATCGCAATCAGCGCATCCGGGCAGTCTAACGGTATCCATGCAAATCCAACGCCATCGTTAATATAGATATTATCGATTGCAGCTCCGTATGCTTTTAAGTCATCCAGCTCCAGCACATCGTGATACATAATCTTTATTTTATCCACATCTGCCTGTTTATACACATAGGCAAACATATCCAGGTCAAGTTCTGTCACGCCTCTGATAAAATCCGCCGTATCCACCTTGATCCCATAGGCAAGCGCGGCAGCAACTGTCGCATCCATCGGCGTCCTCGTCTGATAAAAATATTGCGCAATCAGTGTGGAGCAGGCGCCTGCCTTGCGGATATCGCCATATTGATAGCTGCACTCGATAAACGTCGGATGATGGTCGATACATGCCACTTCATCTCCAACCAGATCCGTCAGGTTTGCATTGTATTTCTGCGAATCAACAGCCACGATATAGTCTTGCTCTGTCATATCCTGGATCTGGCTTGCTTCGAGCACATCGATCTGGAACACTTCAAACATCTTCCTCGTACTCAGCTTTTCCACTGTGCCCTCATAACAGATCGTCGCCTCCACGCCATGCTGTTTTAAAAAATACTGTAGTCCAAACGCGCTCGCTACGGCATCCGGGTCTGGATAGTTATGCGTCTGAATATAATTTTTATGACCTCTTAATAGCTCTACCAACTGCAATGGGTTCATATCCACTCGGTTCCTTTTCTAAAAATTCCAAAAAACCACCACACGGCTGTCCATGTGGTGGTCTGCTTTGTCTTAATCCTGCACGTACGGCATCAATGCCACATGGCGTGCTCTCTTAATTGCTGCTGTAAGAGCTCTCTGATGCTTTGCACAGTTTCCTGTGATTCTTCTAGGCAGAATCTTTCCTCTTTCGGAAATATATCTCTTTAACTTATTTACATCTTTATAATCAATCTCGTTGTCTTTCCCGCAAAATACACATACTTTTTTCCTTCTGTGCATAGTTCTTCTGCGTGGATTGTCGCCTCTCTCATTTCTATTGAAAGCCATGACTATCACCTGCATTCCTTTCCTGGTTATTATTTGCCCTGTTAATTAAACGGCAGCTCTTCATCTATTCCATCAGGAATATTCATAAATCCATCCCCTGCTGCGCTCGGTGACGGCCTTTCAGCAGGCGCTGAATATCCACCGCCGCCAAAATTATCTGCACTTGCACTCGCACTTTTGCTTTCTGCAAACTCCTGCTCTTCTACAACCACTTCGGTCGTATACACCTTTTGCCCTTCCCGGTTCGTATAGCTGCCAGTCTGGATTCGCCCTGATACTGCAATTTTAATACCTTTATGGTAATATTTTTCTGCGAACTCAGCAGTACGTCCAAATGATACACAGTTGATGAAATCGGCTGTCTGCTGATCTCCGCCGTTATTTCTGACAAAACGCCTGTCTACGGCTAATGTATACCTGGCAACTGCTGTTGACTGTTCTCCCTGAGAATACCGTACCTCAGGATCTCTGGTCAAACGTCCCATAAGTATTACTTTATTCATACTTTTCGATCTCCTTTATTGTCTATGCCTCGTCTTTACGAACGCATAAGAACCGAAGAACGTTGTCCATAATACGGACATGCTGCTCGATCTGTGCTGGTGCAGCAGCAGACGCATCAAACTGGACAAAATAGAAAAAACCGTCTGTCATCTTCTGGATTTCATAAGCTAATTTTTTCTTGCCCCATTCTTCTACTTCTGTAATTGTACCTCCGGCACGAGTAATATACTCTTTTGCCTTTTCTACAACTGCTGCTCTCGCATCATCTTCGATTTTAGCATTCACAACGAGCGCTAATTCATACTTGTTCATGCGAATTTTACCTCCTTTTGGTCTCTGGCCTCTTCCTTTTGGAAAAAGCAAGGAATTTATCTTATCACAAATACAGATGATACCATGATTACTCTTTATTTGCAAGCGGTTTTTTGATATTTTTTACATTTTTTTCAGCCTGTTTCCTCGCAAGCATAATCTGGTGCCCGCAGCCGGTACATTTCAGACGAAAATCCGCACCTGTGCGCAGGACTTCCCACTCATAGCTGCCGCACGGGTGCTTTTTCTTTAATTTTATAATATCGCCCGGGTTGATATCCATAATCTGTCTCCTAAATATGAATCCTGTCAAAAATTTCCCCGATGCTGCCCTGGATCAGCAGGTCGGCACGCTTGTCCATCGGCGTCGCGGATTTGTTAATTAATACGAGCTTGTCCCCTTTGTAATAATCCACAAGCCCTGCCGCCGGATAGACGGCAAGCGACGTCCCGCCAATAATCAGCACATCCGCCTTGGAAAGATACATCACAGCTTTTTGCATCGTCTGTGTGTCCAGCCCTTCTTCGTACAGTACGACATCCGGCTTGATTTCGCCGCCGCACTCGTCACACCGCGGCACTCCTGCGTGATTTTTAATATATGCCGCGTCAAACAGCTTCGCACATTTTCTGCAATAATTGCGGTGGACGCTTCCATGCAGCTCCAGTACCTCTTTACTGCCCGCGAGCTGGTGCAGCCCGTCAATATTTTGGGTAATCACTGCCTTTAGCTTGCCTGCACGTTCCAGTTCCGCCAGCTTTAAGTGTGCTGCATTAGGCTTTGCATCCAGGCACAGCATCTTTTCATGATAAAAGCGGTAAAATTCTTCTGTCTTATTAAGATAAAACGAGTGGCTTAATATCGTCTCAGGAGGATAATCATACGATTGATGATACAATCCGTCGACACTGCGAAAATCAGGTATCCCACTTTCAGTCGAAACGCCTGCCCCGCCAAAAAATACGATGTTATCGGATTCCGTAATTAGTTTTTGTAACTGTTCTGCTGACAAAGTACCCCTTCTTTCTTCTTTCTTTTCTCTTTTATATCGGTATATTGCGTTTATTTATATATACCGGCAAGTGCAATGCTTACAGCCGCACCCGCGATCGAAGCGAGCATGGCGCCAGACAGCGTCCATCTTGTCTTCTTGACCTTTACCGCCATAAAATAAACAGACATTGTATAAAACACCGTTTCGGTTGAGCTAAGCATCACGGACGCCGCTGTCCCAAGCATAGAATCTGTACCGTACTTTTTAAAAATATCCAGCACCAGCCCGGTAGCGGCTGAATTGGAAAACAGGCGCACGATAAATACAGGAATGATCTCTCCCGGGATCAGATCACCGCCGATTAGCTTTTCAAACAGTCCAGAAACCGCGTCCAACAGCCCGGAAGCGCGCAAAATCCCGACTGCCACCATCAGCCCGATTAATGTCGGCATAATCTTTAATACCGTACGAAATCCATCCTCCGCCCCGTGGATAAACTGCTCATAAATATTTTGCTTTTGCAGCAGCCCCGTACCGATAATATAAAAAATCAGCAGAGGAATGATCGTATTGGATATAAACAAAAGAAGCTTCATGTCAGTTGCACTCCATCATAATAATATTCCAGGATCTGTTTATAATCACTGCCTTCTTTTGCCATCTCATTCGCCCCAAACTGGCTCATGCCGTATCCCTGCCCGTACCCCTTCGTCACAATCCGTACCTGACCGTCTACTTCCTTGACCGAAAAGCAGGTGGAGTTTAACGCAAATATGTTTTTAAATTCCTCGCCGCTGATTTTAAGTCCAGGAAGCGCCACTGACAATACATACGACGCACTGTCCCTTTGATCCACAGATGCCATTTTTTCCACACCCTCCTGCGGAAACGTAACATCAGGATAAGCAGAGCGCAGCTTATTGCGGTACTGCTTGATGCTTAAAAATTCGATTTTTAAAAACCACTCACTGCGCAGGTCGGACATACTGGATACCGATTTTAAATACGGCATCTTTTGCTCCTGCGACTGTGTAAGCTCCCTCGTCTTTCCGGCACTGACAAAATGATACGGAAGCTGCACGATATCGCCCTTATATGTAATACATTCTCCAGCCGTCTCCTCCACACAGCTTTTGAGCAGTTCATAATACTTTTGATAATCTTTGCCGCCATAGCGTTCCCGCAGGTCTTCCCTGGACATCCGCTCCGGTTCAGCCTGGTCATTTTCCCTGGCATACAAAAGATTTGTCCTGGCAATCACTGCCTGCGCCTTCAATGCTTCTTTTTCAAAATTTACCGGCATTTCATTTGCCAGCATTAACAGTAGCTGTTCCGTATCTTCTTCTGATTTATCTTGTTCTTCGTCCTGTGAAGCTTCTTCCTGTTCGGAATCGTTCAAAAAATCTCCCTGCACAACAAACGTAACAAGATATGGCAGACATATAATAATAATCATTAAGGATAATATTGTTTTTATTTTCTCCATCATGCTATAGTATATGCTGCCTGCAAGCAAAAAATGACTGCCTGCTATCCTTTAGCATCCATACTGTGATATATCGCATCCGAAAGCGCCGCAAACTGTGCCAGTGTCAAAGACTCTCCCCGCACTGTGGCAGGAAGCCCCAGCATTTGTATTTGTTCCTGAATCTGCTCCTTAGACAAAGAAATGCCTGGAAAATGAGACAGCCCGTTTACGAGTGTCTTGCGTCTCTGGTTAAAAGAAGCCCGGATGAAATCAAACAGCAGCTTTTCCTTTTTGACCTGTACAGGCGGATGTTTATGGCATTTCAGACAGATCACCGCACTGCCCACCTTTGGCCTTGGCATAAAACAGTTTGGCGGGACGTTTGCTATGATCTCAGGTTTTGCATAATATTGTACCGCAAGCGACAGCGCGCCGTAATCTTTTGTGCCAGGCTCCGCTTTCATCCGCTGCGCGACCTCTTTTTGCACCATTACTGTAACGCTTTCTAACGGCACATGGCTTTCAAACAACCCCATAATAATCGGTGTCGTAATATAATAAGGCAGGTTTGCCACGACCTTGATCGGTTTCCCACCGTTTTTTTCCTCCGCCAGCCGCCCGATATCGACTTTTAAAATATCGTCGTTGATTACCATAACATTATCGTATGCACCTAGCGTTTCGTCCAAAACAGGAATTAGGTTATGGTCAATCTCGACTGCCGCCACAAAGCCTGCATTTTCGCATAAAAACTGCGTCATCGTACCAATGCCAGGGCCGATTTCCAAAATAAACGCGTCTTTTGTAACCGCCGCAGAAGAAATAATTTTATCCATCACATGCGCATCAATTAAAAAATTCTGCCCAAACTTTTTCTGAAAATGAAAATTATATTTTTTTAAAATCTCGATTGTTTTCTGCGGATGAATTAATTCTCCCATACATTCCTTTCTAATCTTGGCTGATCTGGTATACGTTGCACGCGTTTTGTTTTGTCACTGTAATCACCTCATCCGGCGTACAACCTTTGATCGCTGCAATCTGTTCCACCACATACGATAAATACAGCGAACTGTTCCTCTTTCCGCGGTAAGGCTCCGGCGCCATATACGGACAGTCTGTCTCCAAAAGCAAATACTTAAGCGGAATCTGCCTGACCACTTCCCTGAGCTTTTTCGCATTTTTAAACGTGACAACCCCGCCGATCCCGATATAATACCCCATCGCTGCATATTCCTGCGCGATTTCCGGGGAATACGAAAAGCAATGGATAATGCCTGGAATCTGCATCTTATGCGCTTCTTTCATAATCGCCAGCGTATCTTGTGCCGCATCCCTGGAATGAATAATAACCGGAAGCTGTACCTCCTTTGCCAGTACAAGCTGCTTTCTGAACCAATCCTGCTGCCGTTTGCGAACCTCTGGATCTTTCTCCCAGTAATAATCAAGCCCGATTTCACCGACAGCCACCACTTTCTCATGCCTTGCCTGTTCTTTCAAAAACTCCATTTCTGTATCGTTAAGGCACGCGATCTCACTCGGATGCACCCCGACTGCTGCATAGATAAAATCATACTGCTGCGCCAGCTCAATACTTTTTACAGACGTTTCGATCGTAGAACCTACATTGACAATCCACCCAATTCCATTTTCCCGCATCGAAGCCAGCAGAGACTGCCTGTCCTCGTCAAATCTCTCGTCTTCATAATGTGCGTGTGTTTCAAAAATCATATATTTTTCCACCTGAATAGATTATTCTTTCTTACTATAATTTTTAATAAATATTGGCGTTAGAACGCCGGGAGAGAGGATGTGCCTCCCCTGGCGGCGTCCGTTCCAGAATGCTAAGAATCCCTAAGTATCCTGCTGGTACGCTGGTAGCTGTGTCCGGTCGCGCCACCTAGTTCGCTGCCTGCTGGCAGCTAAAGGTGCCGCTTGGCTGCGCCCCTGGTTTCTGTGCAGAATACTAAGGGCTTCTAACCATTCTTCCAAAGCCGCCACCAGGGGAGGCACATCCTCTCTCCCGGCTGCTCTTCGTAAGTGCTACTAAAAAAAGTAATTCACAGAATACAACACGTCTCCTCAAAGCGTCCCTTTCCTTATAGTAATACCTTACCATATGTCATTATTTATACAGCACCTGGAAAAGACAGCCGGAGGAAGAGGAACGGGGCTGGCTTCCTGTACCGTTCCTCTTCCTCCAGCGTCCCCCCTAATTCAAAACCAAAATTTACAGCCGACCGGATCTGTCACATCCTATCGGCTGTAAATCATACATTCCCATGTCTAACAAATTTCCGCCCCGGCAGGCATAGCCTTATCCGGCGTCATAAGTGCCAGCTTACCATTTTCATCTTCCGCACACAAAAGCATCCCTTCTGACAATACGCCCGCAAGCTTTGCCGGTTTTAAATTCACCAAAACCATAACTTTCTTGCCGACCATTTCCTCCGGTGTATAATGCTTACGGATGCCGGATACGATCTGTTTTACCTGACTGCCGATCTTTACCTGGGAACAAAGCAGTTTTTTGGATTTTTCTACTGCCTTGCATTCGATAATCTCTCCAACCTGAAACTGCATTTTCTCAAAATCATCGAAGGTAATCTCTGCTTTCGGTTCTATATCAATTCCCGCAGCGCTTTCCGCTTCACAAGCAGCCTCTTCTTCCACTGGCGGATGCAGGGCATTGACGCGCTCCATCACCTCGTTGATATCCAGCCGTGCAAATAAAATCTCCGGCTTTTGCGTTACTTTCGTCCCGCTTTCATAGTTGCCAAACGTATCCAGCCTGTCAAACGGCACTTCCTTTGCATTTAACTGCTTCAAAATATTGTCTGCTGTATCCGGCATAAAGCTCTTTAACAGCGAAGCCCCGATTGTAATGCTCTCTACCAGATGATACATTACCTCGGACAGACGAGGCTTTTGTGCTTCATCCTTTGCCAGTATCCAAGGCGTCGTTTCATCGATATATTTATTGCAGCGCTTAAACAGGTTAAAAATTTCTGTAATCGCATCCGCAACACGAAGATTCGCCATCTTTTGGCTTACTTTGCCTGCTGTGTTTGTAACAACCGCTTCCAGATCTGCGTCTACCGCTTCGCTTACTCCGGTTGCCGTTACTTCTCCGTCAAAATATTTATTGCTCATAGAGATCGTACGGTTCACCAGATTGCCGAGCGTGTTCGCAAGCTCCGAGTTCAGGCGTTCCACGATCAATTCCCATGAAATCAGCCCGTCATTATCAAACGGCATCTCGTGCAGTACAAAAAAGCGAACCGCGTCTACTCCAAAGAAATCTGTCAATTCATCCGCATACAATACATTTCCTTTGGACTTGCTCATTTTACCGTCGCTTTGAATCAGCCACGGATGGCCAAAGATCTGCTTCGGCAGCGGAAGATCCAGCGCCATTAAAAAGATCGGCCAGTAAATCGTATGGAACCGGATAATATCTTTTCCGATCAAATGCAAATCAGCCGGCCAGTTTTTCTCAAACAGCTCGCCGGATGTACCGTCACATTCATATCCGATTCCGGTAATATAGTTGGTCAGTGCATCCAGCCATACATAGACGACATGCTTATTGTCAAAGTCAACGGGAATCCCCCAGTCAAAGGACGTTCTCGATACACACAAATCCTGAAGGCCCGGCAGCAGAAAATTGTTCATCATCTCATTTTTTCTGGAAACCGGCTGGATAAACTCTGGATGCTCGTTAATATGTGCAATCAGACGATCCGCATATTTGCTCATTTTAAAGAAATATGCTTCTTCCTTTGCAGGCTTTACCTCACGGCCGCAGTCCGGGCATTTTCCATCCACAAGCTGAGATTCCGTCCAGAACGATTCACACGGCGTACAATACATCCCCTCATAAGAGCTTTTATAAATGTCGCCCTTATCATACAGCTTCTTAAAGATCTTCTGCACCTGCTTTTCATGCCCTGTATCGGTCGTACGGATAAAATAATCATACGAACAATTCATCAGATCCCAGATCTTTTTAATCTTATCCGCTACGCCATCTACATATTCCTTTGGCGTAATGCCTGCTTCCTGTGCCTTCTGTTCGATTTTCTGCCCATGCTCATCCGTTCCGGTCTGGAAATATACTTCAAAACCTTCCTGCCTTTTAAAACGCGCAATCGCATCTGCAAGTACAATTTCATACGTATTGCCGATATGCGGCTTGCCGGATGCATAGGCGATCGCCGTTGTGATATAATATTTGCCTTTGCTGTTCATATCTGATTCCCTGTAACCTTTCCTTCGCATGTAGTCTGTTCTATTTCGTTTCTTCGATCACAATTTCTGTTTCTTCTGCAACAGCTTCTGTTTCCTGCTCGGCTTCTAATGGCTGTACATCAACCGCTTCTGCTGTCTCGTTATCCGTACTTTCCTCTGCGGCTGCGTCCTCTTCTTCAAAAATGTCCTCAGCCTCTTCTTTTTTCGGTTTTACAAGCTTCGCACCGCAGCTCGAACAATAGCAGGCATCGATCGGCATTTCCTGTCCACATTCCACACAGGCTACCATTCCTTTGATCTGCCCCAACTGCTGCTTCAATTCCTCTATTACTTCCTGCGCATCTTTTACTAACAGCATCTGCTCTTTAAATTCTTTTTCTTCATCGTCCTGATGCGCTTCATAATAGATTTTGCCGATCTCTAAAAACAGTTTGTTCAAGTAGTCCTGTTTTGCACGCAGTTCCATGCGGATTCTTGCAAGCTCTGAAATATCCTTTGCTTTTTGTGTTGCATCTTTTGACACTGATACGATCGTATCTCCTATTTTATCAAACAGTTCCATTCTATCCATCCTTTCCGCATTTCATTTTGGAAATGCTATGTGGTCTCGGCTTACATATAAGCCATTATAATATGTGCATTCATTTTTTGCAATATGAATTTTCAGTAGTTAAAATCCTCCTTTTATTATTTAATATCCAATATTATATATTATATAATATTATTTGTCAACATTAATCCAATCTTACAAAATAGAACAAAAAAATAAAAATAATCTTGACATCTGTATCAAAACTTTTTATAATGCAAGATAATTCTATGAAGAACAACCTATTAATTAAAAGGCTATGACAGGAACAAGTAAGAATCATTCAGAGCAGACAGAAAGCAACCGGCTGATGAGAGGAGCGTGCAGAATGATTCCGAATACATCCTTAAGCTGTGCACCGAACCTCGCAAAAGGCGTCAGTAGGCTGCAACGGCACGCACCCGTTATCGTGCGAAAGTATCCAGACAATGGATACTTACAGAGGCAGTTTATGTGAATAAGCTGTAAAAAAAGGTGGTAACGCGGCAGTTTTGTCCGTCCTTTTGGCGATAGCGCCAATAGGACGGTTTTTTTATTTTTAATTGCAGAAAGGAATGTTACAATGACATTATACGAAGAATTAACAGCCCGCGGCTTAATTGCCCAGGTCACAGACGAACCAGAGATTAAGGAACTGATCAACAACGGAAAAGCCGTTTTCTATATCGGCTTTGACCCAACCGCAGACAGCCTTCATGTCGGGCATTTTATGGCGCTGTGCCTGATGAAGCGCCTGCAAATGGCTGGCAACAAGCCAATCGCTTTAATCGGCGGCGGCACGGCAATGATCGGCGACCCGTCCGGGCGCAGCGACATGCGCCAGATGATGACAGAAGAAATCATCCAGCACAACTGCGACTGTTTTAAAAAGCAGATGAGCCGCTTTATTGACTTTTCCGAAGACAAAGCACTGATGGTAAACAATGCAGATTGGCTGCTTGGCTTAAACTATATCGAAGTACTGCGTGAAGTCGGCACTCATTTTTCCGTAAACCGGATGCTTACCGCTGAATGCTACAAACAGCGCATGGAAAAAGGACTGAGCTTTTTAGAATTTAACTATATGATTATGCAGAGCTACGACTTTTACACCCTGTTCCAAAAATACGGCTGCAATATGCAGTTCGGCGGCGATGACCAGTGGAGCAACATGCTCGGCGGTACCGAACTGATTCGCCGCAAACTTGGAAAAGACGCTTATGCTATGACCATTAACCTGCTTTTAAATTCTGAAGGCAAAAAAATGGGCAAGACCCAGTCAGGCGCCGTATGGCTTGACCCAAACAAGACCTCTCCGTTTGATTTTTACCAGTACTGGAGAAATATTGCCGACGCTGACGTGCTCAAATGCCTGCGGATGCTTACTTTCCTGCCGTTAGAACAGATCAATGAGATGGATCATTGGGAAGGCAGCCAGTTAAATACCGCAAAAGAAATACTTGCCTATGAATTAACCAAGCTCGTGCACGGCACCGAAGAAGCCGAAAAAGCACAAAACGGCGCGCGGGCATTATTCTCTGGAGCAGGCAATACTGCTGATATGCCGACGATTACGATTACAAACGATGACCTGGCGGACGGTTCGATTGACTTGATTACGCTGCTTGTCAAAGCAGAACTTGCTTCCAGCCGTTCTGACGCACGCCGCAATATCGATCAGGGCGGTGTAACGGTTAATAACGAAAAAGTCACAGACAACAAAGCCTGCTATACCGCAGAAGATCTTTCCGCAGATGAATTTGTTATAAAACGCGGCAAAAAGAAATATATGAAAATCCTGTTTCATTCCTGATGATTCTTTATGAAAAAACTGTATGTAAACGCATAACCCGTTTACATACAGTTTCTTTACTGCCGCATCTATATTTCTTTTTCATGTACACAGCATTCAAAAACCTTGCACACCACGTCGTAAAGAATCCCTGCAATCGGCCAGATAATCCATGAAATTCCCCATCTTCCAGTTAAAAAGCTCCATACTAAGTACACAATCACGACAACCGACCAGTAAATGCCAGATACGAAATCAGCCATTTTTTTTTCTGATTTCTTGCGGGGTGAAAACTCCTTTTCCTGCAATATCACTTTATAAGCCTCTTCTTCCATCCCGCCCGTCACAAACAAAGAAACTGCGATTGCGATGATCACAAGCAGACATATAACGCTTAACAGTACCAAAAACTCATTATTACCGCTTTCAGAAACAAATACGCCGGTTAAAATTACCGGTATAACAGCCAGGATACATAGCACACCCCCGATCGTTATTTTGTACGCAACCTTATTTCGCACCTGCATCTCCCATATATTGCGCATAGACTGCTCATATACAGGATCTAATGTAAAACATTCTGTCTTAAGATACTCATAACGTTCTATTTTCATACTCGCTGTAATAAACAGTGCGACTGCACAGGCGACCATGCACAGCAATACCGTCACGCCGGCTCCAACCACGACTCCCTCCGCAATCGAAAATAAAAAGCTCCTGATCGCCAGCAAAAGTAAAAGCATCACCGGAGAACAGATACAAAGAAAGATGCCTGCGGCAAGCTGGCTTGCCGCCTGTTTTGAAACAAACAGATATTCATCCGCTTCCATGCCTGAGACATGCCGCGTTTTTGTAAACGATATGTCTTCTTCCTTGAACGGTTCTTTTTCCTGTTCTTTTGCACCGCTTTCTTCTGTTTCCGATCCGTTTTGAATGTCCAGCTCATCGATCAATTCCTGGATATTGCCAAATTCTGAAATTACGATCCCGATTGCTTCGTTCTGCAACCTGCCTTCCGCAATCAGTTCGTTATATTTATCTTCCATCATTTCCGCAAGGTCTTCCTTTGCGCGCAATACTTCAGGCGTCTTTGGCATATTGACAAACATATTATCGAGATAATTTAAGATTGTTTCCATAAACCTGCTCCTTTATCACTGTTTTATGCTACCTTCACTGCTGCCTGCAACTGCTGCAAACTTATCCACAAGCTCCTTGACCTCAAACCATTCCCTGCATTTTGCCTCATAATGCATACGCCCTTCCTCTGTCAAATGATAATAGACTCTTTTTTTGCCATTTGTCTTACTGCCCGCATAGGATACAATATAGCCTGCCTTTTCAAGCCTTGTAAAAGCTGAATACAGCGTTGTTTCTTTGATTACATACTTCTCTTCTGATATTTTACGGATCTGCTTTGAGATCTCATATCCATAAGAATCATTGTGCAACAGCAGATTCAAAATGATAATATCCGTATATCCCCGGATAACATCATTACTTATCAACCGACCACCTCCAAAACTGGATAGTTATCCACAGGCCCTGCAATTACTACGTCTGTTGAAGTAGTTATACCACAATTACTACGTCAGGTCAAGTAATTTTTCAGCATTCCATTCCCTTGATCCGCTCTATCATCGTATGCGTCTTCGCAAACCGGCAATACACAAACACCGGAACAAATATGCAGGAGGCAGCCGTTACAACGCCTGCTGCCAATACTGGCACAACCGGAACGATAAAACCCATGTTCCCATACCCCATAAACTGAAACAGAAAATATGTCACTCCCATCCCTGCCGTAATCGTAAGCATCAACGCGCCGCCTGCATACAGCAGTCCTTCGATTGCCAGCATTTTCTTTACCTGTCTGCCCGTCATGCCAATGCTTTCCATTACAGAGATCTCCAACTGCCTGCTCTGTATATTCCCGACAAACGTATTGATATAATTTAAAAGTCCGACCAATGCAAGAATCAACACAATTCCTATACCAACCTGCATCATATTTCCCTGTGCTTTTTGAATCTCCCGCATCTCTTCTATTTTTGAAAGATAAGAATAATCTCTAGCATGTTCGATCGTAGCTAATTTCCCAAATAACGCCTGCTCTGTTTTTTTATCAAATTCTTTCTGATAGCGGACATTGATTCTGAAAATGTCAGGGTCTTTTACAAATTCCTTTACTGCCTGATCGATTACGATGACCGTAGGCGTATAGCCTACATAGGCAGTACACATGCCCTGGTCTGTAAATGCCGCAATCTCAAACGTACGTTTCTTTTGCTGGTCGCCGTACTGCATACAGGTAATCTTCTTTCCGGCGGCATCCTTATTTTCAAGCGTCAGATAAGACCGAAACAGCAAACACGTTTTTCCCTCTAAAAAGGCCTGTTCATCCACTGGTTCCTCCAATGCCTGATTCATCTCCTGAAAATCAGCCTTCGTAATTCCAACAAGAGAAGAAACAAATTGTTCAGGATGCGTTCGATAACGTTGCGCACCCTTATCTTCGGAATCTTCAATCCATACTTCATAAAATTCCCTGATCCACTGATCCATAAAGTCAGGTTCCCACGGAATCATAATTTCTGTGTACAAAAATGGCTCTGCCTCTGCCACACCTTCTGTTTTACGAATTTCTTCCAACAGTTCTTGGTTAAACACCGAAATTCTGTCTTCCTTTTTTTCTTTCGATACCGTATCATTTTTAAGCAGCAGATCAAAATTTCTGTAATTGTATATGGCATTCTGCGAGTTTTGTGACTGTATGAGCATTGATATACTCAATAAGACGGTCATGCCTGCTGATAAAGACAGCATAACTACTGCTGCACGCCTTTTATCTTTTGCAAGCTGCTCTTTTGCCATACACCAGATCAGGCTTCCTTTTGCCGTTTTACGGCTTTGTTTTCGTATTGCTGCCGGACGGTAGCCAAGCGCTTCGAGCGGTGAACACCGCACAGCGATTGCCGCTGGTTTTCTGCCTGCTGCCCACAACGTAAACACAGTGAACAGAACTGTGAGCACAAAAACACCCGGATAAAACGTAACCATCACACGATCTATACCCGCTGTATGGATGCCAAGAGATGTAACAACAACCGGAACAACCCCAAAAGAAATTGCTGCTCCTGATAAAATACCACCTGCAATCCCCACACCGCCGATTACCAGCATCTGCATATTTACAAACCTTTTGATCTGGCGCTGTGTCATCCCAATCATCTGCAACCTGCCGTAATATCTTATATTGCCTGCTACCGACAGATACATGATATTATAGATCATCAGATACGCACACAAGCAAATCATGCATATCAGGCAGACCGATGCTGTAACTATTTCCACACAATGGCCATAATCCTCCGTAAAAACCAATGTCTGCTTTTTTTGAAGGTGCAGTTGATCGATAAATGCATTTTGTTGTTTTTCCGTCATAAGATCTTTTTGAAACGCTATCACACACCGCCCGGATGAGACATTTTCCGGCATATAGCCAGACTGCTGATAAAATTTTTCGGAAACAAACATTACCTCGGTATCTCCAAATCCTTCCCAGATTCCTGAAATACAAAACTCTTTTTCTGTTTTATGATCCTTGCCTGCATAAACGGCTTTAAAACAGTCTCCCACATCCAAGCCTTCCAGCCCGCATTGCTTTAATACCTTCTTAGTTACCATTACGTCGTTCTCTCTCGTCGGATAAGTGCCTTTTACCCATGTTTTTACAGGAGCTTTTATTTCCTCCCAATATACCTTGTCTGCGTAGGCTGCGACAATATCCGTTGTCTTGTCATATTCTGTTTCATCAATATAGCCAGACATGCAGAATAAACCGATTTTTTCCACATCGGGATCGGCTTCGCAGATTTCCATCTGCTTATCTGTCACTCCATACAATACTGCATCATAGACCCCGCCTTGCAGACGCATATTTTGTGTACGCAGCATCTGAAAATAAGTAATGCCTACAGTAAAAATACAAAACAGCAAAAATGAAGCAGCCATAACTGCCAAAACCATCGTTATGCTTTTGCGCTTTCCTCTTTTTAAATGATGGACAGCCATCCGTGCCGCCACAGCCATATTATTGTTTCGAATCATCTGCAACACTTCCTTTCACGATTTTACCATCCTCTATACGGATGATCCGGTCAGCCATCTGCGCAATATCCTGGTCATGAGTAATCAGTATCACCGTCTGCTGAAACTGCTTAGCGACTGCTTTTAACAGTCCCAGGACGTCGTGGCTTGAAGCGGTGTCCAAGTTTCCGGTCGGCTCATCGGCAAGAATAATCGCCGGTTTTGCCGCAATCGCCCGTGCAATCGCCACTCTTTGCTGCTGTCCGCCCGAAAGCATCCCAGGCAGCGCTTCTTTTTTCTCTCGCAGCTTTAGCAGCTCTAAAATAAAATCTGTAAATGCGGCGTCGACCTTTTTGCCATCTAACTGCACCGGAAGTATAACATTTTCATATACATTCAGATCCGGCACAAGATTATAATTTTGAAAAATAAATCCTACTTTCCTGCGCCGAAAAATCGTTAACTGTTCCTTTGTCATTCCTGCAAGCTTTTTTCCGTCTACAATAACCTCGCCGCAAGTCGGCGTATCAATTCCCCCGATCATATGCAGCAGCGTACTTTTGCCGCTGCCGGATTTTCCGATAATCGCTATAAACTCCTGCTCCTTCACCCGAAAGTCGACACCGTCAAGCGCTTTTATCGTATTGCTGCCAAGTGCATAATGCTTTTTTAGATTTTTTGTCTCTACAATCCATGCTTCCATAAGCTTTTTCCCCTTTTCCTTTCTGTCTTGATCTGTTTCCTGTTTTAAAATATCATAAGAAAATCACAAAGCTGTCTCAAATAAAAAAAATCACAAAACTGTGATTTTTTTAAGATCATTTGGCAGATACAGACAAAACTCCGCTCCTTTTCCATATGCAGAACGCACCTCAATATAACCGCCTTGCAGCTCTAAGATCTGGCGCGTTAAATACAACCCTACACCGATTCCGGTTTGGTCATGCACTTCAGGCTCCCGATAAAATCTTGTAAAGATTGCTGCCTGTCTCTCCTGCAAAATTCCTTTTCCATTATCACGAATACTGATTTTTGTAAAGATCTCCTGCCTGCACACCTTTACAAAGATACTGCCGCCTGCATTTGTATACTTTACGGCATTATCCAGTACATTAAATACAGCCTCCTCCAGCCACTTTTTGTCATGCCACAATTTTATATTTTTATCGCAGTCCACAGACAGCCCTATCTTTTTATCTGACGCCGCAGGCACGATCTGTTCGACCGCTTTCGCAATCGTCTTATACAGTTCGTGCTCCTCACTGCGAATCTGGATCACGCCTGCTTCCAGCCTCGACATTTTTACCATACTTTGAAATAAAAAATCCAGCTTTTCTGTCTGCTTATTCAGGTTTTTCAAAAATTCGATTCCTTGATCCGACAAAGCTTCTTGTTCTAAAAATTCCAGATACAGCTTTATATTTGCGAGCGGCGTTTTCGTCTGATGCGAAATATCTGAAATCAGCTCTTTGATCTGCTCTTTTTCCCGTCTGCTTTTTCTTTCTTTTTTCTGACAGATCTGTCCGACTCTGGCGATCTTCTCACTGCATTTTCCCCAAAGCGTATCCTGCAAGTCACTCGTCCCTGTTGACGCCGCCTCCATCATTTCCTGTCCCAAAAGAATACGATCAAGAGCCTGTTCAACCTGCCTTTCAAATTCGTAGACCTCTTTTTTAAATCGCTGCATTTTCCATATTGCTGCTGCCGCCGCACATACAGCAGCAATCAAACAAATGATGTTCCAATCCATTGATATCCCATCCCATAGATATTTGTAATATAGCTATGATGCTCGTCCTCAATTTTCCCTCTAAGCCGATTGACATTAACTGCTAAGGCGTGCTTATCTACAAACCTTCCCCCGCTGTCCCACAGCCGTTCCAAAAGGACGTCATATGTCAAAAGCTGTCCTTTATGCATGATAAACTGCTTTAACAGACGCAGTTCAGTTGGTGTCACAGCACATTCCTGCTGTTCGATTCGTACTCTGGCATTTTCCAGGTCAATATACAGATATCCGTCATCAAAAATCATCCTTTGCGAATCATTCTCCGTTTGCCTGCTTAAAATAACTGCCATTTTTTTCAGCAATATCTTTATCGAAAAAGGCTTTACAATATAATCGTCTGCACCCGCGTCATACCCTTTTAAAGCATCCTCCTCCAGATCTCTTGCAGTTAAAAATAAGACAGGTGTCCTGCCTTTTCTTTTCATCCATTCACATAGCAAAAATCCTTCCCCATCCGGCAGATTCACGTCTAACAAAACAATCGCAAAGCTGCTTTGACAGCATTCTTTCGCCTCAGCGATAGAATACGCAGATTTTGTCTCATAATGGTTTTGCTGTAATGCATAACAAATCGTATGGTTTAACTCATAATCGTCTTCTACGACTAATATTCTTGGCATTCCATATCCTTTCTGTCCATTCAAACATCTACTAAACAAATATCTAACTTACAAAACAAAAACTCCGAAAAACATCGTTTTCGGAGTCTATCAGAGGCGCAGACCGGATTTGAACCGGTGAATCAGGGTGTTGCAGACCCACGCCTTACCACTTGGCTACTGCGCCTTAACCAGTTATCTCTAAATTCTTGAACTAGTATATCATTCATCTTGCTCTGCGTCAAGCAGATTTTTGTCAATAAAACAATAAATTCACAAATCCCATAATCACGCCAAGCAGCCCGCCCAGCCACACAAGGGCGTTTAATTCCTTTTTAGAAATTTCCATAATCATATTTTCCAATTCCTGCAAATCATAATCATTGATTTTCTGTTCAATAATACTCTGCACATCCAAGGTCGCCACAAATTTACCAAATTTCTTCTGCACAAGCCCGGTATACTGCTCCCATATCTTTTGTTTTAAATCCGGCACTTTTTCTTCTGCAAGCACAGCAGCTTTCCATACAGGCTGATTCAGGCAGTCCGCATAGATCTCGTCCACATATTGGGTGATAAACTCTTTTCCACGTTCCTCAATCATCTCTTCAGCCTGTGCAATCATCGCATCCCGCGCCGCTTGCAGCGCCTTTTTGCCCATTTTATACACAATCGAATGAATATGGTCTTTCAAACTTTCAAATGCAATTTCAATCCATTTTCGAGCCAGCTCTTCCTTCCTGCATTTTTCAATTAAATAGCTGCTGACCGCATCCGCAATTTTCGATTCTGTTTTATCAACCGTGTCTGCCCATCCATATGTTTGCAAAACTTCTGCAAATGTCACATCCATTGTTTTCCATTCCGCAAACTTCTCGTCATACTTTTGTTCATATGCCTCTTTCATAGAATCCGATGCCAACGCAGACAAAATCGTCTTTTCGTCCAAAATATAACTGGAAATTACCTGTGCAATCGCATGTGCAATTCTCGGTTTTTCTTTCGGAATCAAGCCTGGCGTAAACGGAATATGAATTCCTGCAATCCTTTTTTCTTGATAAGGCCGAAACAGCATCTTAATAGCCAGACTATTCGTAATTAACCCGATCAGCCCTCCAATCAACGGAGCTGTAATAATCTGTATATTCATAATTACTTTTCATTCCCTTTCTGTATCCTTTTATATATTCAAAAAAACTCTAAGGTAAATATACCTTAGAGTTCAAAGAGGCGACAATCGGATTTGAACCGATGATAAGGGTGTTGCAGACCCGTGCCTTACCCCTTGGCTATGTCGCCATAAATGACCCCAACGAGAATCGA
>Ga0137308_100281_pt1 | contig 92670 bp, 64 predicted proteins | sample Inofrocosms_June_FD_97181 | JGI IMG/M metagenome (GOLD analysis project Ga0137308, IMG submission 97181) | Mouse cecal microbial communities from Vienna, Austria - N-Acetylneuraminic and N-Acetylglucosamine D2O microcosms_June | ecosystem: Host-associated > Mammals > Digestive system > Large...
ATCGTATTTATCTGAATATATTAGTAGTGATTCTTTTCCAAACGAGGAAACGTGTGTGAAAGAAGAACTATCAAAAGTTACACAGGAAGATGAAGCAGTTGTTATCCAGTATTTATTGGATATTATGAGAGCGCATGATATAATTACAGAAGAAGAATATCAGGCAGTTTTATATAAATATAACTAAGGGGTGCGGAGATATGGAAGAGAAGAAATTGAGAGCCGTATTCTATGCAAGAGTAAGCACAGAGGAAGAAGAACAGTTAAATGCAATCGAAAAACAGATTGAAGAAAACCGGGATGTTATCAGCACTAAAGGCTGGATTCTGGTTGATGAATATATAGATAAAGGAATAACAGGCACACAGACAAAGAAAAGAAACGAATATATAAGGATGCTTGATGATATCAGCAAGGATAAGTTTGATATTATCGTGGTAAAAGATCAGTCACGTTTACAGCGTAACACGATGGATTGGTACATATTCCTTAATGAGATTGTGCAGAATCGAAAGAAACTATACCTGTATTTAGAGAATACATTTTTTGATTCCAAGGATAAATTCATATTTGGTATTAAAGCTATGATGGCAGAAGAATACAGCCGTGATTTGAGTAAGAAAGGCAATGCCGCCAAGAAGAGAAGACAGGAAAAGGGCAAGCCAATTATTACAAATCGTACTTGGGGATTTAAGAATATCAATGGTGAAATTCTGATAGATGAAGAAGAAGCGAAACTTGTTACACGCATTTATAAAATGTTTGCCGATGGTTTTGGTGGGCGCGTGGTTGCCAGAACATTAAGGGATGAAGGCATCAGGAATCGGAATGGTAAGACGCTATCGGAAAATACAATCCGTGATATTGTGAAGAATCCGCTGTATAAAGGCGTTGCAGTCATGAATAAAGAGCATTTTGACTTTGAGGCGAAGAAGATTATCAAGAATCCTGAAAGTGAATGGATTTATAGAGAAGGGATTGTACCGCAGATCGTAGATGATGATTTATGGGAAAGGGCAAATGCACAGATTAACAGCCGGAAGACCGTAGACAGGACACATAATGTCGGCATTAATAAAGGGAATACGCTTTTATCATCTAAAATCATTTGCGGCGAATGTGATTCTAAGTATTGGAGAAATAAAAGGGCGCAAGGTGTTTACTGGTATTGCAGTGAGGGCGCACGCTCCGGGAAAGTCAGAGAAAAAACAGGAATGAAGTGTGTTTCGTTGAATCTGAAAGAAGATGAGGTATTGTCTTTGATTGAACATCTAGGCAGACAGTTGATAACAAAGGAAAAGACAGAAGAAGTATTGAGCAATGCAATCAGAAGGATTTATGATGGATTATCTAATACTAACAGCGGAGAAACTTTAGAAGATATCCAGACGCAGAAAGAAAAGCTGAGTAGAAGAAAAGATACCCTTATGGATTTGCTGCTTGACGGAACGATTGCGAAAACGGATTACTCAATCAAAATGAATGATATTACAAAGAAAATTGCGACTCTGAATGAGAAAGAAATCAAACTACAGGAAAAGAAAGAAGAAAATGGTGAATTATTTAATCGTCTAAATAGCGTGAGAACTTTATTTGAAAATGGGACAGAGAAAGGAATAGAAATTCCGCTGATGTGCGCTCATATAGAGCAGATTAGGGTATATGAAAAAAGATTGGATGTGTATTTAGACTTCCTAAAGAGTGTGGATTACCTGTCTGTAAATTATGATAAAAGTAACAAAAAAGCGTTTTCAGATATGCCCATTTGTGTGGGTGGAATCCTACCCCGAGGATGTGAGGGCGATCCTGGCGGACGGTCATGATCTGGGCAACCACAGCGAGAACCATAAAAACATGTCCCAGCTTTCCGACGAGCAGTGTCAGGAGGAGCTGATGAAAGTACATACCAAGGTGCAGGAGCTGACAGGATATGAGATGTGCCTGTTCCGGCCGCCCTACGGGGATTATGACAATCATGTCATAAAAAATGCACAGAAGTGCGGATACTATCCGATCCAGTGGTCGATCGATTCTCTGGACTGGAAGGATTATGGCGTGGACGATATCGTCAAGCGCGTGGTGGAGTCCGACAAGCTGAATAACGGGGCGATCATTCTCATGCACAACGGGGCGAAATACACGGCGGACGCGCTGGATGCAGTGATTACAGGCCTGCAGGATAAGGGGTATGAGCTGGTGCCCATCTCGCAGCTGATCTACAAGGATAAGTACCACATGAAAGCCGACGGGACACAGGTGTCCGGGGAGTAGGGAGCGGCTCTGCCATAAAGATGTTTCAAGAAAATCTGCATTGTTAAAATGCGGATTTTTTTGTATACTTATTTCTAGTACAGAAAAAGATGGACAGAAGAACGGAGGATGAGTATGCCACGCAGAACAGATATTCACAAGGTACTAATCATCGGATCGGGCCCGATCATCATTGGACAGGCCTGTGAGTTTGACTATTCGGGGACACAGGCCTGTAAGGCGCTCCGAAAGCTGGGATATGAGATCGTGCTGGTCAATTCCAACCCGGCAACGATTATGACGGATCCGGAGACAGCGGATGTGACTTATATTGAACCGCTCAATGTAGAACGGTTAGAACAGATCATTGCGAAGGAACGCCCCGATGCGCTGCTTCCCAACCTGGGAGGGCAGTCCGGGCTCAATCTTTGCGCAGAACTGAACAAGGCGGGTATTTTAGAAAAATATAACGTGCAGGTCATCGGCGTGCAGGTGGATGCCATAGAGCGCGGCGAAGACCGCATTGAATTTAAAAAGACCATGAATGCGCTTGGCATCGAGATGGCCCGCAGCGAGGTGGCATACTCCGTGGAAGAGGCGCTTTCCATCGCGGAAAAGCTGGGCTATCCCGTGGTGCTGCGCCCTGCCTACACCATGGGCGGCGCGGGCGGCGGTCTTGTCTACAATAAGGACGAGCTGAAGGTGGTGTGCGCCAGAGGATTGCAGGCAAGCCTTGTGGGGCAGGTGCTTGTGGAGGAGTCCATTCTGGGCTGGGAAGAGCTGGAGCTTGAGGTGGTTCGGGATGCGGACAACAATATCATCACCGTCTGCTTCATTGAAAACATAGATCCTCTGGGGGTTCATACGGGAGATTCTTTCTGCTCCGCGCCCATGCTGACGATCTCTGAGGAGTGCCAGAAGCGTTTGCAGGAGCAGGCATACAAAATCGTGGAATCGGTGCAGGTGATCGGCGGCACCAACGTGCAGTTTGCCCATGATCCCGTTTCGGACCGTATTATTGTAATTGAAATCAATCCCCGTACCTCGCGCTCTTCCGCGCTGGCGAGTAAGGCGACAGGATTCCCGATCGCCCTTGTGTCTTCCATGCTGGCGGCGGGACTCACCTTGAAGGACATTCCATGCGGCAAGTACGGAACTTTGGATAAATATGTGCCGGACGGCGATTATGTGGTGATCAAGTTTGCCCGCTGGGCCTTTGAAAAGTTCAAGGGTGTGGAGGACAAGCTGGGCACCCAGATGCGCGCCGTGGGCGAGGTTATGAGCATCGGCAAAACATATAAGGAAGCGTTCCAGAAGGCCGTCCGTTCCCTTGAGACGGGGCGTTACGGGCTGGGCCACGCGAAGGATTTTGACACGCTGCCGAAAGAGGAGCTGCTGCGCAGGCTGAACACGCCTTCCAGTGAGCGTCACTTCCTCATGTACGAGGCGCTCCGCAAAGGCGCCACGGTGGAGGAAATCTTTGAGATCACCAAGGTCAAGGCTTACTTTATCGAGCAGATGAAGGAGCTGGCGGAGGAAGAGGAAGCTATTTTACTGCATAAGGGAGAGATGCTCCCCGATGAAATGCTTGTCACAGCGAAGAAGGACGGCTTCTCCGATAAATATCTGAGCCAGCTTCTGGAAATACCCGAGGCGGATATCCGTAACCGCCGACTTTCGCTCGGGGTGGAGGAGGCATGGGAGGGTGTGCATGTCAGCGGTACGGAGAACAGCGCCTACTATTATTCCACCTACAACGCGCCGGATAAGAACCCGGTGAATGAGGAAAAACAGAAGATTATGATATTGGGCGGCGGCCCCAACCGGATCGGGCAGGGCATCGAGTTCGACTACTGCTGTGTACACGCGGCAATGGCGCTTAAAAAGCTTGGATTCGAGACGATCATCGTGAACTGTAACCCGGAGACGGTGTCCACGGATTACGACACTTCCGATAAGCTGTATTTTGAGCCGCTGACGCTGGAGGACGTGCTGAGCATTTATAACAAGGAAAAGCCACTGGGCGTGATTGCACAGTTTGGCGGACAGACGCCCCTCAATCTTGCATCCGAACTGGAACAGAACGGGGTGCGGATTCTGGGCACGTCCCCCTCGGTCATTGATCTGGCGGAGGACCGCGACCAGTTCCGCGCCATGATGGAGAAACTGGACATTCCCATGCCGGAGTCGGGTATGGCTACCACGGTGGAGGAAGCGCTCGGCATTGCGGCGCGGATCGGCTACCCGGTGATGGTGCGTCCTTCCTATGTGCTGGGCGGCAGAGGGATGGAAGTGGTCTACGATGACGCAAGTCTGACGGAATACATGAATGCGGCGGTGGGCGTGACGCCCGACAGGCCGATTTTGATTGACCGTTTCTTAAATCACGCTCTGGAGTGCGAGGCGGACGCCATCAGCGACGGTTCCCACGCTTTTGTTCCCGCAGTGATGGAACATATCGAGCTGGCGGGCATTCACTCCGGCGATTCGGCATGTATTATTCCTTCCGTGCATATTCCGGCGGAGAGCGTGGAGACGATCAAGGAGTACACGAGGAAGATTGCGGAGGAGATGCATGTCAAAGGGCTGATGAACATGCAGTACGCCATCGAGAACGGCAAGGTGTTCGTGCTGGAGGCGAATCCGAGGGCGTCCCGCACCGTGCCGCTTGTGTCCAAGGTCTGCAATATACGCATGGTGCCTCTTGCCACGGATATCATTACCTCGGAGCTTACGGGGCGTCCGTCGCCGGTTCCGGGATTAAAAGAACAGGTGATACCGAATTACGGTGTGAAGGAGGCGGTGTTCCCCTTCAACATGTTCCCCGAGGTGGACCCGATTCTGGGACCCGAAATGCGCTCCACGGGCGAAGTGCTCGGGCTTTCCCGCTCTTACGGCGAAGCCTTCTTCAAAGCGCAGGAGGCGGTGCAGTCAAAGCTTCCGCTTGAGGGAACGGTTTTGATTTCTGTGAATAAAAAAGATAAGGATGAGGCGGTGGAAGTGGCGAAGAACCTGGCGGAAGACGGGTTTAAAATCGTGGCCACCGAAGGCACTTACAATCTGATTACGGCAGCAGGGGTTCCCGCCACGAAGGCGAAGAAGCTCTACGAGGGGCGTCCTAACGTGGGCGACATGATCACCAACGGGGATTTCGATCTGATTATCAACTCTCCCGTGGGCAAGGACAGCGTGCATGATGACAGCTATCTGCGCAAGGCGGCGATCAAGGCGAAAGCGCCTTATATCACCACGGTTGCGGCGGCGAAGGTGACGGCGGAGGGTATTCACTACCTGAAAACTCACAAGGGCAGCGAAGTGAAGTCCTTGCAGGAACTGCACGGGGAGATACACGACAAAGAATAATGGCTTTTTCTAAAGAACAGTGTTATGATAGAAAAAAATGTATGAAAGGGTGGATGAACAATGAAACTGGATTTAGGAACGGTAGGTAAGTGGGAGAAATCTCTGAGAGAGGCCGGGTATATGAGTGATGAGGATCACATCATTGAACATACGAAGGGCGATTTATGGGAAATGATGTCGCAGACGAGAGGTAATTTCTTCTTCACGGAGGAGAAGTTTATCTTTACCGGGGGACTGCTTGGCGTAAGCAACTTTTCCGTGAAATACAGCGACATCAAGGAGATGAAGCTTGTCAATGTGGGAGGGCTGCTTCCTTTAATCCCTACAGGGCTTATGGTGATCTGCTACGACCCGGAAAAGGGAAAGAACGTGAAACATAGATGTTCTGTCATGAAGAGAAAAGAGTGGATGGAGTTTCTTCGGAATAAGGCTGGACTGTAAGGACACAGAGGCTGCGGCATCGGATTTGTGCGCAGCCTCTTTTATTATGGGGCGGTTGGAATTGCTTAGATAGAGAAACGTGAGAAAGCGCTCATTCTTTACAGGGCGGGAAGCTATGCCAGGAATGGAGAAGCAATAGGTAAAATCCTCAGAACTGTCATGTATATTGACAGAAAATTTAGGGGGGGGGGGGTATAATGAAAAGCAGCAGAGAGCGTTACTCGGCTGCTTTTTTTAAATAATCAGATAAGGAGATAAGGTGAAAGCTATGCTTGGCAAAAAAGGGAAGGTATTCTGGAAAAGAGGGATGGCAATTTTGCTTGCTTGCGCAATGACAGTGACAATGACAAAAATGCCGGTGTCCGCAGCGGAGACAGAAATACTGACATCTGCGTCAGGAATTGGCAAAGAAGCACAGGGGAATCCGAAAGCGGAGTACCAGGAGCAAAAGCCAGAGACAGATACGTCAGTAGGAGAAAGAGTGCCGGATACGTCGGAGGGAGAAACAGGGCCGGATACCTCAGAAGGAGAAACCGGGCCGGATACGCCAGAAGGAGAAACAGGGCCGGATACGTCAGAAGGAGAAACCGGGCCGGATACGCCGGGAGGAGAAACAGAGCCGGATACGTCAGAAGGAGAAACGGTGCCGGATACGCCGGAAGAAGAAACAGGGCCAGATACGTCTGGGAATCTGAGTGACGAGGACGAAACAGGAAATAGCGGGGATTCCGGCAAAGAAGAGACACCCGATGCGTCACAGAAGCCGTCGGATGACACTGATACGGAAGAGACAGAAGGAGAAAATCCGGCTCAGCCGGGAGTGGAGTCCCCCGAGGAGCAGCCTATGGAAGAAATGCCGGGCAGCGTCTCAGCGAATGATAGGAACGTGGAAGTAATGGCAGAAGAGGGGCAGTCTGTCGGAAAAGCGGTTAATTCGGGTAAAGTGAATGACATTATTTGGAAGATTGAGGAAGGAACCCTCACGATTGAGGGAACCGGGGACTATGGGGACGGCAATATTGCGCCTCCATGGGCAGACAGAGAGGACGTGACGTCCGTGATTGTAAAAGTGACGGGCATAACTTCGACAGAACATATGTTTTCTGGCTGCAGCAGCCTGACGGATGTTGATCTGGCAGGACTTGACACGAGCCGTGTCACAGATATGAGTGGTATGTTTAGCAGATGTAAATCCCTAAGGGGACTGGATCTGAGCGGATTTGACACGAGCTGTGTCACAAATATGGAAGGTATGTTTGGTGGCTGTAGATCCCTGGGAGAGCTGGATTTGAGCGGATTTGACACCAGCCTTGTTACAAATATGAGTGGGATGTTCTGCGTGGGAGGCTATGAAAGTGGTGTTGACGATAGCGGAACGGTGAAACCGATCTGGAGGAACGGGTGTCTGTCTGATCTGGATATCAGTCATTTTAACATGGAAAATGTGACAGATACGTCATGGATGTTTGCCGGATGCGGAAGAAATATAAAGCTTGGTCATTTTAATTCTGTCAATGTGACGAACATGAATATGATGTTTTATTCAACATCTATATTGAATATGGATGCTGAAAACTTTGATACGAGCAGCGTAACAGACATGGGCGGCATGTTTTCCGAATGCCAGAATCTGACGACGCTGGACGTTAGCTGTTTCGACACATCCAAGGTGGAAAATATGTCTTCGATGTTTTCTTACTGTGACAAACTGGAGGATTTGGATCTAAGCTGTTTCGACACATCCAGAGTGGAAAATATGTCTTCTATGTTTTATTACTGTGGCAGACTGAAGGATTTGGATCTGACTGGTTTTGACACACGAAATACAGAAAATATGAGAAAAATGTTTAGTGGCTGTAATAGTCTGAAACGGTTGGATCTGAGCAGCTTTGACATGGGATATTGTACAGGTGACCCGATGGATATCTGGGAGCTGGAGAAAATGGAGTATATCTGCACGCCAGTCAACTGCCTGATCAGGGAGAGGCTGCCTGATCAAGCAGGGAAATGGTACACGGAAGACGGGACAGAGTACCGTGAGCTGCCAATTGGTCTGAGTGAGAGCATTGTGTTATATAAAAACGGCTATCCGGGAGACGGAAAAACGAAGCAGCTTGTTTCTGTTACCGGGATCACGGTGGCAGGAAAGGAATATGACGGTAATCCGTTTACATATGAAGGGACTGCCGCTGTCACGGATGCGGCGGGAACGGCAATCCCGGGGGTTGTGCTTTCCGGCGTTTATTCCGGGACTCTGACAGATGGCAGTGCATATGCGGAAAGTGCGAACGCGCCGGTTCAGGCAGGAAGTTATACGCTGACATTTCAGATTTCGGGGCTGGATGAGGAGAAATATATCTGTAAGAAAACCACATATGCATTCCGCATTGCCCGTAAAGAAGTGACGGTCACGGCGCCGTCGGTGAACGTGGCGCTTGGCGGTTCTCTGCCGGTTCTCAGCACATTGACCTGTGAAGTCAGTGAAATGGCCGGGACGGACACGCTGGCGATACGGCCGACGCTTAAATATGGCACGGAGGAAAGTAAAATTGCGCTGGATCAGGCGGGAACATACGCCATTATACCCTATGGAGCGGCTGTGGCAGATGAAGTCGCGGGAAATTACAGTATCAGATATAGGAACGGTGTCCTGCAAATCGGAGACGCTACGGAACCTCCGGCTGAGGTGGTCGACAGCGGAAAAATAAACGAGATTTCCTGGTCGATAGACAAAAAGGGCAAATTGACAGTAGAGGGAACCGGGGATTATGCGGAAGAGGACGCGGTGTTCTGGGATCAGATGACTCCTCCGTGGGCCGAAGATTACAGGATTCTTACGGCGGAAGTTAGGGTGAGTGGGATTACCAACACGACGCGCATGTTTTATAACTGCAGAAATCTGAAAAGCATAGATCTGTCCGGCCTGAAAGCGGGTAAAGTAACAGATATGTCCTGCATGTTTGAGGGCTGTTACGCTCTGGAGGAACTGAACCTGGATGGTCTGAATACGGCGAACGTGACGTCAATGTGCTATATGTTTAAGAATTGCCGCAGCCTTACGGTTCTGGATCTTCGAATTTTTCATACGGACAGGGTTCAGAACATGGTGAGTATGTTTGAGGGATGCAAGAAGCTTGCCGACCTGGATGTGAGCAGCTTTCATACGGGGAAGACAGGCTACATGGAAAGCATGTTTAAGGGTTGTGTTTCTTTGGAAAAACTTGATATATCCAATTTCGACACGGGGGCGATGAATTCTGGGATGTCCGCCAACAGCATGGGAAATATGTTTTATGGATGTACGGCACTTAAGGAACTGAACATGTGCCAGATCAAGGCTTATGATATCCATAATCTGTTCAGCTCGTGTACCGCTTTGCAGTCGTTAAAGCTGCGGGGAAGCGCAGAAAACATAGGAGGTATTTTTAAAAACTGTGTTAATCTTAAGAGCCTGGATCTGAGTGAATTTGATACCAGCAGAATCACCAATATGAGTGAGTTGTTTTCCGGCTGTCGTTCTCTGACTGACTTGAATCTAAACGATTTTAAGACGGGAAATGTAACGAATATGGAGGAAATGTTTTTCGGCTGCCGTTCTTTGACAAATCTGGATGTAAGCAGTTTTGATACGGGAAATGTAGGGAATATGGGAGGGATGTTTGAAGACTGTATTGCTCTGTCCAGCCTTGATCTGAGTAACTTTGAAACTGGCAGTGTGACAAATATGCAAAACATGTTTAAAAATTGCCGCAGTCTCGACAGTCTGGATTTGAGCAGCTTTACGACGGAAAAGGTGGGAGGCATGGCAGGCATGTTCCAGGACTGCAGCAGTCTGACGGATCTGGATATAAGCAGCTTTGGGGAATACATGATCAAAGGACCGTATGACGAGAGACGTGTGCAGGATATGTTTTCCGGCTGCAGTTCACTTACCAGGCTGGATCTGTCCCATTTCAGAACGGCACAGTCCAGAGATATGAGCCGTATGTTCTTCGGCTGCAATAGCCTTACGGATTTGGATGTGAGTGGTTTTGATACGGGCAGCGCCAAAAATATGAGTGGTATGTTTGCCGGTTGTAGTAGTCTGACTGCGCTGCAGTTAGGCGGCTTTGATACCCATCTGGTTGAGGACATGAGTGGTATGTTTGAAGGCTGCAGCAATCTTACCGATGTGAATGTGAGCAGTTTTGATATCGGGTTTCTGAAAAATATGAGTCGTATGTTTGCGGACTGTGAAGCCCTGACGAGTCTGGATTTGAGCAGTTTTCAGAGACCCGCTGTAGTGAACATAAACAGGAATGCGGATATGACCGGCATGTTCAGCGGCTGCAGCAGTCTGGTCGATCTGGATATGAGAAACTTTAACATGGACAGAATTTACAGTTATGTGGAGAATCTCTTTGCCGGGTGTTCTTCCTTATCTATTCTTTATACGCCAGTCAACTGTGTCACCAAGGTGCCGCTGCCGTCGCAGACAGGGGATCAGTGGAAATCCGCAGACGGCCGGATCTATATGGAGCTGCCCCAGAAAAAGGCGGAGAGCATCCTTATTTATAAAAACGGCTATCTGGATGATGGAGCAGGCGGGCTTAAAAAAATTGTGACGGTGTCCGGCGTGAGCGTGACCAGCAAACTGTATGACGGTGAGGCCAGCCCGTATAGCGGTGCAGCTGTGATCACGGATTCTGAGGGGAATGTGATAGCGGATCTTGCACCTGTCTATCGGTACTCTGGTACAAGGGCGGATGGGACTGTCTATACGGAAACTGCGGAGGCGCCCACACAGGCGGGCTCCTATAGATTATCTGTGGAATTGTCGGGAACCGCAACGCAGCAGTATGCCCTTCGGAAAAACATTTACAGTTTTCAGATCAGACAGCGGGAAGTGAAGATAAGCGTTTCCTCATTGACACTTGAGCCGGGAGCACAGCCGCCGGAGGACGCAGACATTAAATGGGAGGCGGAAGGCTTTCTGGAAGGCGATACGTGGCACAGAGAGCCGTCGTTCCGCTACATTCCGGCTCTTGCGTCACCCTTACAGCCCGGTCGCTATCAGATCATACCCTATGGCGCCGATGCCGGAAACAACTACCACATGAGTTACAAAAGCGGCGTGCTTCTGGTGGGAGGTTTCGGAGACGTCCTGCCGGGGGATCTGCCTTCCGACGGGGTGATTCCGGAGGGACTCTGGATTGCAGGTCTGTCCGACACAGGGTACGCCTATACAGGAAAGGCGATCAGGCCGGAAGTGAGAGTTTATGATTATAAGACGCTGCTGAGAGAAAAAGTGGATTACACCGTGGCTTATAAGAACAATACGAAGGCAGACAAGGCATCTGTGGCCAAAACCGCGCCTACGGTTACGGTGACAGGCAAAGGGAATTATACCGGGAAAGAGACACAGACATTTCGGATTCTGCCGTTAGATATCGGAGGCACAGAGGCGGATGGAAACTTTGCGGCGGATGACATGGCTGTGGCATACAGTAACAAGCCGCAGAAACCGGCACCGGTCCTTATATGGAACGATACAAAGCTGAAAAACAGGACAGATTATACTTATACCTATGTAAGCGGCACGGACGGAGGAAAGCTGGATTCCGTAAAGGAGCCGGGCGTCTATTGGATCGAGATTGCCGGAAAGGGAAATTTTAAAGGCAGCCGCCGGCTCAGACTCCTGGTGACAGACACACTGAAACCGGTGAGTAAGCTGAGCGTGGGCGGAGTGAAAGCGCAACCTTACACGGGAGATGCGCTTATGCCGCAGATTACGGTGAAAGACGGAAAAACAACGCTGACGGAGAATACGCATTATACGGTGGCTTACAGCCGCAACACGGCTGTGGGAACGGCATACGCTGTGGTGACGGGAATTGAGACGGCCGGGTACTGCGGCGCAAAACGGATCAGCTTTAAGATTACGGGCACACCTATCAAAAAGGCGGTGGTTACAGGCCTGGCAGAGAAAGAGTTTTCCTATGGCGGTGTTGCTATTACGCCGAAGGTTTCGCTGTCTCTCAAAGTCAAAAAGGATGGCGTGACTGTGGACACACTCCTTAGGGAGGGAACGGATTATACAGTCGATTGGCAAAAGAACCGGGAGGCGGGCACGGCCTCTGCGATCTTTACGGGAAAAGGCGCATATACAGGGACGATGAAGAAGAGCTTTAAGATTCTGCCCTTTGACTTGACGGCAGATAAGGAAAGCAGGGTGACGGTGGCGCTCCTTCAGGAGAGCGTACCTTATGCCAAAGGCGGGGCGAAGCCCGCTGTGTCGCTCACCTTCAGGCGGGACGACGGCAGTACACAGGTATTGACAGAAGGAAAGGATTACACGCTGACTTTCAAGAATCATAAGGCCCTAAACGATGGCAGCGACACCGAAAAACTTCCGGCAGTCACTATAAAAGGAAAAGGATGTTTTAAGGGAACCTACGGCAAGGCGTTAACCTATACAATTACAAAGCAGGAGCTTGGAAAACTGAAGCTGTCGGCGCAGGATAAGACTTACCAGAATAAGAAAAACGGCTATGTGACAAAGGTGACGGTTACGGATCTGGATGGTACAGTTCTTCGTGCAGGCACAGATTATGACAAGAATGTCATGTATACTTATCAGGATGAGACAACGGTGCAGAATATTTCTGGAGGCGGGTCTGCTGTCCGTGCCGCAGGCACTGTTGTGAATACCGAAGATATCATTCCGGCAGGTACGGTTCTGCGGGTGACCGTGAAGGGGAAAGACGGCGGAAACTACACGGGTACCCTGTCAGGGGAGTACCGCATTTCCAAGTCTTCCATCTCTTCGGCGGCAGTTTCGGTTCCGAAACAGGTATACACCGGGCAGGAGATCACTCTGGATAAGGAAGATATCACGGTTAAAGTCAAAGGAAGACCGATCGACGAAAATCAGGAGCGGAGCCAGTGGGAGATCGTGCCGGGAAGCTATAAGAATAATGTGAAGAAGGGAACAGCCAGCGTGACAATCAAGGGCGCAGACAACTATGGCGGCGAAAAGACGGTGAAATTTACGATAAAGCCGAAGGGATTTTTGTGGTGGTGGAGGTAAAAACAGTGTGATAAATATTTGACAAATAAAAAAGACTGTGATATGCTATCTGAAAATTCAGCGAGGAGACAAGAATATGTTTCACACTAATCGAGTCCAGTTTATGGTCATTATGGGTATTATGCAGATTTTTCAGATTATGGTCACAGCCTGAAGGCGGCGGAAAGCCGCCGGGCGCATGGCCGTAAGACGAAAGGTCTTATTTGGCCATGCGGGAATCAGGATTTCAGATAGGAGAACCGCATGTGAGATACACGAAGGTGTACAGAACACGCGGTTCTCCTTTTTTTGCGCGAATAAGCAGAGTCAGAAAGCGGCACAGACAGGATGTGTGCTAGCACGCAAGACTGGCTGAGACGATTTATGACGAGGCGCAAGACGTCCGGGGGACGTCTGTCCTGCGCGGACCGGAGTGGAACGGAGACCGCGAACGAGAAAGACGAAGTCTTTCGAGTCTGCTTATTCGGAAAGAGTCAAGAGAGGAGAGGACAGAAATGCAGGCAATCAGAGTGGAAAATTTATCGAAAACATTCCGCGTAAAGCGGAAGGAAAAGGGAATGCGCGGCAGCATCAAAGCGTTCATCCATCCCCGGATAGAGGAGATCCAGGCGGTGAACGGCGTTTCCTTCTCGGTGGAGGAGGGGGAGATGCTGGCCTTTATCGGACCAAACGGCGCAGGCAAGAGCACGACCATTAAGATGCTGACCGGGATTCTCTACCCCAACGGCGGCAGGGTAGAGGTAATGGGCCTTGACCCGACGAAAAAGCGTAGACAGCTTGCCTATGAGATCGGTACGGTGTTTGGACAGAAAGAACAGCTCTGGACACATCTGACACCCTATGATAACTTTCGGTTCTTCGGTGCCATCTATGACCTTTCTGAGGCGGAGACGGAAGCGCGGATCGGAGAACTTGCAGAGAGGTTCGGGCTGGCGGCATTTATTGACACACCTGTCAGAAATTTGTCGCTGGGGCAGAGGATCCGCTGTGAAATCGTGGCCTCGCTGATCCATAAACCGAAAGTGCTTTTTCTGGATGAGCCGACGATCGGCTTAGACCCGGTGGTGAAAGAAAACGTCCGGGAATTGATTCGGCAGATGAACAGAGAGGAACACACTACGATTTTTCTGACCAGCCATGACGTGGGGGATATCGAAAAGCTCTGCAGGCGTATCATTATCGTGAATGCCGGACAGATCGTGCAGGATGATTCGGTGGAGCATCTGGTGAGCCATTATCTGGATAAAAGTCCGGCAAACATGCAGGCGCAAGACAGAGCGTGTGCGGTGAAGACGGGAAATGGGGAGGCTCAGGCCCGGACGCTGGAGGAGATCATTGTGGATATCTACAAATCGAAGGAGGATAGCTGACCTATGGAAAAGCGCATGGAAAGTTCCGCTTTGACGGACGACAGGAGCCGGCGCCGCAGGGCAGCAGGATGTATGCCATGGCGAAAGTATGCGGTCATTTACAAGTCCGTGCTGTTGGAGAGTCTGCAGTATGCGGCCAATATGGTGATGGGATTTTTTTCATATTTTATCTTTATTTTTATCTTTGTCAAACTCTGGGGATATATTTACCAGACGCCGGGAGAGCTGATTGCAGGATATACAAAGGAGCAGATGATCTGGTACGTGATGATGACGGAGATGATCTGGTTCGGCTCCAATGCCGCCTCTGTGGCGGGGGAGGTGTCAGGGAGCATCCGGGGCGGCAATATTGCTTATCTGATGAACAGACCATACCACTATACGCTGTATGTGTTGACGAAATATACCGGGGAGTGGAGTGTAAGGCTGCCCATGTATATGATGTTTGCAGTGGTTATCGGGACGGTGATGGTGGGGCCGCTGCCACGGTTTCCCTTGGCGGCGGTTCCGGGGATGGCGCTCTGTGTGGTTCTGGGACTCACGATCAATGCGGTGTTTAAAATATGCATCAGTCTGCTTTCCTTCTGGATTGAGGATGCGACACCCTTCCAGTGGCTGTATGATAAGCTGCTTCTGGTTGTGGGGACGATGTTTCCGGTTGAAATTTTTCCAATAGCATTACAACCGCTATTCAAGCTGACACCGATCTACACAGTCTGCTATGGGCCGGCCAAGCTGATCGTGGATTTTAGTTCGAAAAAATGTGTGGAGATACTGGCGGCGCAGGCAGTTTATCTGGCGGCAGGAGGTGCGCTGATGCTGCTGATTTATAAGAAGGGGGTGAAAAAGCTGTATGTTAACGGCGGTTAAAAATCAAATGCGGGTATGCCTGCTTTCCGTTAAATATAATATTATGCGGGAGATGGTGAACAAGGTTACTTTTTTGACCAATATCTGTTTTATGTTGCTGAACAACGCCACTTTTCTGGTGCAGTGGATTATCCTGCTCCGGCTGCGGGAGGATGTGGGGGGATATACTATGCGGGAGATTATGCTGCTCTGGGGGCTGACCGCAACGTCCTTCGGGCTTTCGCATATTCTGTTTGCAAGGGTGTTTTCCCTTTCGGAGCTGATTATCAAGGGAAAGCTGGATTCCTTTCTGGTGCAGCCAAAGAATGTGCTGGTCAGCGTGCTCACTTCTTCCACTGATATTTCCGCGATCGGCGATTTCCTCTACGGGGTGGTGATTGTGTGCATCTGCAGGCCCGGCGTGGGCGGGTTTTTCCTGTTCCTGTTGTTTGCGGTGACAGGAGCGGTGATCTTTACGTCCTTTGCCCTGCTTCTGGGGAGCCTGTCCTTCTGGTTTGTGCGGATGGATATGGTGCAGGACCAGATGGTTATGAATATAGTAAGCTTCGCCACTTACCCGGACGGAATTTTTAATGGCGTTACCCGGTTTTTGCTGTATTTTGTCATTCCTGCGGGTATGACAGTCTGGCATCCGGTGCATATGCTGGTCAGATTTGAGGCCGGGATGCTCTTTACGGTGCTGGGGTATGCCGGCGGGCTGACCGCTCTGGCTGTGGCGGTGTTTTACAAAGGGCTTAAAAGGTATGCTTCGGGGAATCTGATGGAGGCAAGGCTTTGAAACGGCCGGCGGATTGACAGGGAGCCAGTCCGACATCGGTACGGGCATATCGGTATCGGTTTAAAGAAATATTTGACACTTGCTGTATTGTCGAGTAAAATAAAATGTAATTTTATGTTGTAAAAGAGGGCAGCCACAGCCCGGATTAGACGGAGAGTATGAAATACCACAAACGCGTGGCGCAAGGCGGCGTGTTTGTGGTTTTCGCTTGAAAAACAAGAGAAGGAGAGAAAAAGTCATGAAACAAATGAGAATGAGGTGGAAAATGCTTTTGCCGACGGTGTTTCTTTTGGCGATGGCATTTTCCTCGACGGTATTTGCGGCGGAGGAGGAGACCTTGTATGTGCCCGGTCTGCACGCTACGTTCTGGGCGCTGGTTCCGGCCATTGTGGCTATCGGCCTAGCGCTGATTACGAAGGAGGTTTACAGTTCCCTTTTTGTCGGTATTCTGATGGGAGCGCTCCTGTACTCGGGATTTCAGTTTGAGCTGACGATTACCCATATTTTTTCGGACGGGATCATCGGCGTTTTGTCTGACAGCTATAATGTAGGTATTCTCGTATTCCTTGTGATTTTGGGTGCGATGGTCAGCCTGATGAACAAGGCGGGCGGCTCTGCGGCTTTCGGGCAGTTTGCGGCGGGCAAGATCAAGAACCGGGTGGGCGCGCAGCTTGCGACTGTTCTCTTAGGTGTACTTATCTTTATCGACGACTATTTTAACTGTCTGACTGTGGGAAGCGTGATGCGCCCCGTAACGGACAAGTTTAAGGTGTCAAGATCAAAACTGGCTTACCTGATTGACGCAACGGCGGCACCAATATGTATTATCGCACCGATCTCATCCTGGGCGGCGGCGGTGACAGGTTTCGTGGAGGGGGAGGACGGTTTCTCCATCTTTATCCGCGCAATTCCTTATAATTTTTACGCGATTCTGACGATCGTTATGATGATCGGTATGGTGCTGATGAAGACAGAGTTCGGAAAGATGAAGGAACATGAGAGGAATGCGGCCAGAAAGGGAGACCTTTTCACGACACCGGGGCGGCCCTATGAAAATACAAAGGAAGAGAAAGTAAACGCGAAAGGCGGCGTTGTAGATCTGCTGATTCCCATTGCCGCGCTGATTGTCTGCTGTGTGATCGGTATGATTTACACGGGCGGTTTCTTTGAGGGGGCAGGATTTGTCGAGGCATTTTCGAACTCCGATGCGTCTCTCGGTCTGACGCTCGGCAGCTTTTTTGGTCTGGTTATCACGGTTATTCTCTATCAGATCCGCCGGGTGCTTTCCTTTAAGGAGTGTATGGACTGCATTCCGGAAGGATTCCGGGCGATGGTGCCTGCGATTCTGATTTTGACTTTTGCATGGACGCTGAAGGCGATGACGGACAGTCTGGGTGCGGACGTGTATGTGGCAGGACTGGTGGAGTCCAGCGCGGGTGCGTTTATGAACTTCCTGCCGGCGATCATCTTTGTGGTGGGATGTTTCCTTGCCTTTGCAACAGGTACTTCCTGGGGAACATTCGGTATTCTGATTCCCATAGTGGTTGCGGTGTTCCAGAACGGCGATCCACAGATGATGATTATGTCCATTTCCGCCTGCATGGCGGGTGCGGTCTGCGGCGACCACTGTTCCCCGATTTCCGATACGACCATCATGGCCTCGGCGGGCGCACAGTGTGAGCATGTGAATCATGTAACGACCCAGCTTCCCTATGCGGTAGTGGCAGCGGTGGTGTCCTTTGTCACTTACATTGTTGCCGGCTTCGTAAAGAGCGCGTGGATTGCACTGCCGGTTGGAATCGTGCTGATGGTGTTGACGCTGTTTGCGCTTCGCGGTATTAACGGCGTAGTGGAGGCGGATCAATAGAGCTTTGGAAGTTCAGTAGATGGCCTCCACATTTTCCACACCGTCTTTTGTGATGTCAAATTTCCAGACTGCGTGTCCGGGAATGCGGTGCTCTGTTAAATAGTAGCTGCTATCTATCTGGGTAATGTAGTAGGGCGTGCCGCCGCCGATGAAATTTTCATAAATATCCTCGTACTTTCCGCGCGCCAGGTTTTTCAGATTTTTTGTGCGGATGATGGTGGCATAGTCCTGACTGCCTGTGATATCTGTGGAAACAGTAATATAGCAGCTGCCTTTGGCGAAGGTAAGCTGTATCATGCCGGCCATTTCGTCAGGTACGGGGTAGGTTTTTCTGATCTCGAAGGTGGAAAGATCCGCCTGCAAAATAGCGGGTGTGCCGGGTGTGCCGGATACGAAAAAGATGTCGTTCCCCTCGATGGTGAAGGAGCGCACATAGGTGTCCTTTAGGGCGTCCACAGTGCGGATTTGGGTGAGGTACATGTGGGAGTCTCCGGGATCATGGCGGCACAGGTACATTTCGCCGTTCATGGAGCTCCATACATAAAAGGTGTCCGTAGGGGCGTCATAGACAATATAGTGAGGGCGGTTTCCGACTCCATCCAGCGTCTGGGTGTGGTAGAAAACGCCCTCCTTTTTTTCAAATACAAGGATGCGGTTTCCCTCCGTGTCGTCCACCAGATAGACAAATCCGTCGCTTGCGATGGTGTGCCCTTTGTCGATTTCATCTGTTAAAATCTGCCAGTCCGTCAGAGGATCCGTGAGATTATCGTGGTAAATCACCTGGTTGTGGTAACAGTCCACGATAAAATAGGTGTCCTCCACTTTCGTGACATAAGTGGGGACGCTTAGGCTGGCGGCGGAATTGCGGGGAATATCCTGCGCGGCGGCGGGGGTGAAATCTTCGCCCGCAAGATCCTGCACGATCGTAAAGGCGCGCAGATGCGCTTCGCTTGGGAGCGGGGCATTTATCTCTTTTGTGACTGTGCGGGCGGGAGATTCGCCGGGAGCGTCGCCCGGAGTGCAGCCTGTGAGGAATCCTGCCAAAAGAAGCAGAGAAATAAGGTATGGTAGGTTTAAGAGTGAGTGTTTTTGTTTCGGTTGTGTTGTTTTCATAACTTTGTCCGTTTCGTTGTCAGATTATTTTGTCAGCAGCGTATATGCCCATTTTAGAGGGCCGTGTATTATTTTACAATATCTTTTGTGGATATTCAAATAGGGGCGTGATACAATATCATAATAGACAGGACGGCAAAAAGCGTTGTTCGTCTGGTAGACGAATGGATATCTGACTAGTAGAAGGCTGTTAATTTAGATGAAAAAGAAAAAGAAAGTGACAAGTGTGTCATATGAGAGGCGGGAGGGCGCATTCTCCCGCGAATATAGTGTTACATTCGGGGTTCTCTCTGCCCTTGCCATTATCATGATCGTGGCGGGTCATTCAGGCTATGATATTTTATCGGTGGGCGGTCTGTTTCCCTACTATTCTTTTCATGTGCCGCTCTTTATGTTTATTTCTGGCTATTTCTATCGGGAAGAGGAGGAGAGCAGGCCTTTCGCGTATCTGAAAAGGAAGGCAGGACGTCTTCTCCTGCCTTATTTTATCTGGAATGTGATTTATGGAATTGTCGCATGGGCGCTGAGGGCCTTTGGCGGTTTTGCGATGGGTGAGGCGATCTCATTTAAGACTCTGTTTGTATCTCCCTTCTTAAACGGTTATCAGTTTATCTATCATTTTGCGGCATGGTTTGTGCCCGTGCTCTTTATCGTTGAGGTGATGAATCTGTGTATGCGGCTTCTGCTCAGATGGCTGCGTATAAATAGCGAGTGGCTGATTCTGATCGGCACTCTGGCCGTGGGGATGCTTGTGGTGCAGTTTGCCATAGAAGGTCGTGTGTGGGGGTTATACAAGACGCTTGGACGGATTCTCTTCCTCTATCCGTGCTTTCAGATGGGCCAATTTTATAAGAAGAAACTGGAAGCATGGGACACTCTTGGAAACGGTCCCTACTTTGCTGCGGTGTTTGGTATACAGGTGCTTCTGCATCTGTGCTGCAACGGGCTTGCCTACAGCAGTGTGTGGTGCACAGGCTTTGCAAACGGGCCGGTGATTCCGTATGTGACAGTGGTGTCAGGTGTGGCGTTCTGGCTGCGCGTTTCGAAAATTCTGGCTCCGCTCTGCGGGGCAAACTTTCTGTATCTGGGCCGCAATACTTATGCGGTGATGATGCACCATATCATGGCTTTTATGCTGGTGAAGGCGGTTCTGGCGGGGATTGCTGCCCATACGGGGTATCTGTCGGATTTTGATTTTGCGCGTTTTTACGCAGATATTGATTATTATTATCTGGTAAAAGGATCGGAGGCGTTTCAGATGGTTTATCTGGCTGCGGGGGTAGGGCTGCCGCTGCTATTGCAGAGAGGGCAGGACCGGCTGCTGTCTGCGCTAAGGCGCGTCCTTTCACCTTCGGTTTGAATTGCAATCGGCGGGGGAGTGTGTTACTCTATCTAAAGAATGTCTGGAGAGATGTGCCGGAATGGAGGCACAATGGGAGAAAAAGTAAAGATCTATAACTGGGACGGTGAAAAATACCGGTTTCTTGGGAGAGAACGGCTGCGGAAGATAAATGACACCTATGTCGTAAATATGCGGGAGCGGATGGGAGACATGTCTTTTACGACAAGATATCTGCTTTATGCGTCTGCGGGATTTGTGAAGAAGCACCGATATGAGAATCTGCTGTTTCGGGCGGGAAAGAGCGAGACGTGGCTGCCCGTGGAGGAGAGAATGCAGACCGAAGCGCTGTTTTCTTATCGGTGACGCGAGAAGCCGAATGCAGGAGACGGGAGCCGGTCTGTCGGCGGACGATAGGGAGCGCCGCGCAGAATGCCGGGAGGGAAAGGAAGGATATCCATGGTCACAATCAGCCTGTGCATGATCGTGAAAAATGAAGAGCGGATTTTAGCCAGATGTCTGGACAGCCTGCAAGGGCTTGTGGATGAGATTATCATTGTGGACACGGGCTCTGCCGATGAAACAAAGCGGATTGCGGCGGGGTATACGGAGCAGGTCTATGACTTTGTGTGGACGGGGAACTTTTCGGAGGCGAGAAATTTTGCTTTTTCCAAGGCAAAGATGGAGTATATCTATTCGGCAGATGCGGACGAAGTGCTGGATGAGGAAAACAGAGCCGCTTTCCTGCGGATGAAGGAGGTTCTGCTGCCGGAGATCGAAATTGTACAGATGTATTATGCAAATCAATTGGCAAACGGAACGATCTACAACTACGACAAGGAGCTTCGGCCTAAGCTTTTTAGGAGAAACCGCACGTTCCGATGGCAGGGGGCGATCCATGAGCAGGTGGGGATTACGCCTGTTATTTATGATAGCGAGATCTGCATTCAGCATCTGCCGGAGGAAAACCACAAGGACAGGGATCTGGCGGCTTTTGCGCGGATTGTGGAGGCGGGGGAGCCTCTCGATAAGAGACTGCACAACATTTACGCGAAAGAGCTTTTTATCTCCGGGGAGGAGAAAGATTTTCTGGTGGCCAGGGCGTTTTTCCAGGATTCCTGCAAGGATGGGAGCCGGGGAGAAGAGGAGCTGATGGAGGCGGCCTGCGTGGCGGCAAAGGCGGCGCGGCTTGCCGGAGATGTGGCGGATTTTTTTAAGTACGCGATGAAGGCTGTTGCGTCCGAAGGCTGTGCGGAAATCTGCTGCGAGCTGGGAGCTTTCTACATGGAAAGGGAAGATTATGATGAGGCTATTGTGTGGCTGTATAATGCGGCTTACGAGACGGAGAGCATTTTAGACATTCACAGCGGCGGCGATCTTCCCCTGCGGGGACTTGCCAAGTGCTATCAGGAGCTTGGCAATGAAGAGCAGGCGGCAGAATATAGCGGACTCGCGGCTGCGTGGTCAATAACGTGAGAAGAAGGAGATAAACCGCATGAAATGGGAAGAAAATGTACGCAGGGTGGTGCCTTATACACCCGGCGAACAACCGAAGAAATCGGGTGTTATCAAACTGAATACCAATGAAAATCCGTATCCGCCTGCGCCGGGGGTTGGGAAGGCTCTGGCCGCTCTGGATGTGGAAAAATTCAGGCTCTATCCAGAGTTCCCGGAACAGACAGAGCTGGCGGAGGCGCTGGCGGCACGTTATCAGATCGGGACGGATCAGATTTTTATCGGCGTCGGCTCGGACGATGTGCTTTCTATCGCTTTTATGACCTTTTTTCAGTCGGACAAACCGGTTTTTTTCCCGGATATCACCTATTCTTTCTATGACGTGTGGGCGGATGTGTACGGAATACCCTATGAGAGGAAGGCGCTGGACGCGGACTTTCAGATCTGTCCGGAGGATTACTGCAAGCCTAACGGCGGCGTGATTTTCCCGAATCCCAACGCCCCTACGGGGGTGCTGATGCCCCTTGAAAAGGTGGAGGAGATTGTGGCGGCCAACCGGGATGTGGTGGTGATTGTGGACGAGGCGTACATTGATTTCGGCGGGACGAGCGCGCTGCCGCTGATTGATAAGTATGACAATCTGCTGGTGGTGCAGACCTTTTCCAAGTCCCGGTCCATGGCGGGTATGCGGATCGGCTTTTGTATGGGGCAGCCTGCGCTGATCCGGTATCTGAATGACGTAAAGTATTCGGTCAACTCCTATACCCTGAACACGGCGGCCCTTGCGCTTGGCGTGGAGGCGGTGCGGGATGAGGCGTACTTTAGGGATTGCTGTCGGAGGATCATACAGACGAGAGAAAAGGCGGAGGAGGAGTTGACAAAGCGGGGATTTGCTTTTCCGAAGTCCTATGCCAATTTTATCTTTGCCTCCCACAAAACGGTTCCTGCCCGTGAAATTTTCGAGCGGTTGAAAGAAAATGACATTTATGTCAGGTGGTGGAACAAGGACAGGATCGACAATTATCTTCGCATTACCATAGGGACAGATGGGCAGATGGAGGCGCTTTACCGGGCGCTTTATGAAATCTGCGGGTAGAAAACCGTCGGCGGATGTTAAGGGAAGATTTATCGGAATAAGGTGTTTTTCATAAGTATATAAGACATATACTTATAACAGTAGAAGGCAGAGCGGGCGGAAGGCCAGAGAAAATGCAGTGGATTGAGTTAGTTAAAATAGGATTTAATAATGAAAACGGTGGAGGAGTGTAAGAAAATATGGAAAGTTTAGCGGTGGCATTTGCCAATACATTGGGAAGATATGTGAGTAAGGAGATTGTGGTTTTTGTGATTTCCATGATACCGATTTTGGAGCTGCGCGGCGGTCTGATTGTCTCCAAGCTTTTGCAGGTGCCAATTACCACGGCGATTCCGATCTGCATCATTGGCAATATTATTCCGATTCCCTTTATTTTACTGTTTATCAAGCAGGTGTTTAAGCTGCTTAAGAAAATAAAAATTTTCCGCGGTATTATTGAGAAACTGGAAAACCGCGCCATGAGCAAGAGTGACAATATCAAGCGTTATGAATTTTGGGGACTGGTGCTCTTTGTGGGGATTCCCCTGCCGGGCACGGGAGCCTGGACGGGTTCTCTGATTGCCGCTCTTTTGGATGTGGACTTTAAGAAGGCGGTTTTGGCGGAGCTTTTAGGCATTGCCATCGCAACGGTGATCATGTCTTTCCTCTCTTACGGGCTGCTGGGTGCACTTGTGGGGTAAGATCACGGATGAAGGTGAAAAAAGACAGGAAAAAATATATGCTGGCCGGCGCTGCGCTTATGGTGGTTCTGGCAGCGGCCGGGCTGATCGGTGTCTTGCTTGGAGGATCGCTTTCCGGGGAGGATAACCCGAATCTGGCTCTGGGGAAGGGTGTGAAGGCTACCTGTGACAGCGTGGAGCAGGAGGCCTTGTCTGCGGCTATGGCCATTGACGGGAACGATGCGGATCGCGCTTCCCGCTGGTCCAGCGAGAATAACAGGGAGGATGCCTCTCATTTTATACAACTGGAATTTCCCGAAGAAATTTCAGTTTCTTTTGTTGTGCTGAAATGGGAGCGGGCAAACGCTGTCTCCTATGCGCTGGAAAGCTCCGTGGACGGTACGGCTTACGAGACGCTTGCGGCTTTTGAGACGGCGCCGGAGCTGCTCAGGCAGGAAATCGTTTTGAAGAAGCCTGTACAGACACGTTTCCTTCGCCTGTCCACCTATGAGGTGTCGAAGGAGTCGGCGGATTACTCTGATCTGTATCAGAACGTTTCCCTCTATGAGTTTGAGGTCTACGGGGACAAGCCAACGGCCTACAAATTAGAAACGCCTGTTATTGAAAAAACAGCGGAGGGCGGCAGAAAGCTGGTTCTCCCGGAAACGCCGGACGGTTTTCGGGTAACGCTGATCGGCGCGGACTTAGAGCAGGTGATCGGGGCGGACGGCACCGTCTATGACACGATTCAGGGGAAGGACGTGACGGTGGGTTATCTGGTGGAGGACACGAGGGGCCGGGAGGAGACAAGGGAGGTTTCCTTTGTGGTGCATGTGCCTGCGGCGGACGCCGTGCCGGAGGAAGTGCAGTCAGATGCGGGCGAGGCGGATGATGCGTTGGAGAATGAACAGGCCGATGTGGACGTGGCTTTGGCGGAAGACGGGCAGGGGGCGGTCAATGCCTGTCCCGGCTGGGTGATTCCCTCGATTGCGGAGTGGAAAGGAGGCCGTGGCAGCTTTTATCTGGAGGAAGGCGCGCGGATTATTGTGGATATGGACAGCCGTCCGTATGGAAAAGAAGAGAAGACGGATCCGGCCGGGGGGCATAACGTGAAAACGGGTGAGAGCGCAGAGGCGGATGCGCAGACACTTTGGGATGTGGCGGAACTTATGAGCGAGCGCTGCGGTAAGGACAGGGATTTCCAGAAGCGCCTGCCTGTTCTCGAGGGGACGGAGGAGGATGTCAGGCCGGGTGATATTTATCTTGGCTATGCGCAGGAGGAGAATGGCCTTGGCAGGGAAGGATATACCTGTGAGATAACTGACAAATGTGTCATAAAGGCGGAGACAGCGACAGGAATCCGCTGGGGTACGGTCACCTTGATGCAGATGCTGTTTGCCGGTTGGAAGGAAGGGGAAACTGCCCCGCAGGGATATATCCGTGACTATCCGCTCTACGAGGTGCGGGGCTTTGGGATCGACGTGGCCAGAAAGGCCGTGTCGCTTGATGTACTTTATACAATGATGGAGACGATGTCATGGTATAAGATGAATGATCTGGCGATTCATCTGAATGACAATGAGATCCTTGCCACCAGCGGACTCACCGGCTCGGTGGAGCAGGCCATGACGGCGGAAAGTGCGTTCCGGCTGGAATCCGGCGTTCTGGGAGTGCAGGCCGAAGGGAATTATCCGATGCCGCAGGAGTATGCCTACACGAAAGAGGAGCTTGCGCAGTTCATTGCCACGGCGAAGACTTACGGCGTGACGGTAGTGCCGGAGATTGATACCCCGGCCCACTCGCTTTCCATTACGAAACGCTACCCGGATTATGCTCTGCGCACTTCCGGCGAATCGGTGGATCAGATTGATCTTGGGAACGGAAAGGCCGTGGCCTTGGCAGAGGAGATCTGGCGGGAAGCGCTGGATGAGGAAAGCGGCGCATTCCGGGAAGCTGAGATCGTCAATATCGGTATGGACGAGTATTACGGAGACGGGGAGCAGTACAGGCAGTATCTGACAAGAATTAACAAGCAGGTGCAGGAAGCGGGAAAGACGGTGCGCCTCTGGGGAAGTCTTAGCAATATGGGCGGCACGACAGTGCCTTCCCCTGAAAACCTGCAGATGAATATTTGGAGTACGGATTGGGCCGATCCGCAGGAAATGTACGAGGCGGGCTATTCTCTGATCAACATGCAGAATAACCATCTTTACATCATACCGGGCGGCGGCTACGACTATCTGGATTGCAGGGAATTGTACGAAAATTGGGCGCCTAACCGGTTTTATGACTATAACAGGACGGAGACCATCCCCGCCTATTCGCCGCAGATGCTGGGGGCGGCCTACATGATCTGGAACGACATGTGCGGCAGTCTGGATATCGGCATCAGCGAATATGATCTGTATGTGCGGTTTTTGGAGCCTCTGGGTGTGTTGTCTGCCAGGCTGTGGGGGGCGGACCGGATCGCGGCTGATTTGGAGAAGGAGACCGGGAGACTGGAGCCTCTGGGGGTTGAGGAGCCGGCAGCGGAGCCGCGTTACACGGTTAAGATGAAGGTGCGGCTGGAGGAGAACCCGGCAAAGAGCAATAAAGCCCAGATCATAGCGGAGGGCGACTGCGCTTACGGCAAGTGGGCTTTCTATGCGGTGGAGCCGGAAACAGGAAAGGTGGGCTTTACCAGAGAAGGCAGGACTTACACCTTTGACTATACGCTGCCAAAGGGCGAGTGGGTGAATTTAAAAGTAGAAGGCGAAGCGGGTGTGACGAAGCTCTATGCGGGCGGCGAATCCTTTTTCCTTGGCGAGGAGAAAGAAGTGGACAGTCTGGGAAGCGGCGAGCCCTTTGAGGAGCACGCAACCTTTGTGTTTCCCTTGCAGAGAGTGGGGGAAGAGACGGGGAGCTTTGACGGAGAGCTGGAGCTGTACGTGGGAGGAAACGGAGGCGGAGCGCTGCACGCTGATCCCTTGCAGTGAGCGATATGGGGTGGGTTCATGCGAAAGAAGGGAGCGGGCGGTTTTCAGGCAATGGTATTTGACAGGTAGCGGAAAGTACCGTCCGCAAAGGGCTGTATGACGATGATGCTGGTGAAGGCGCAGTCCGTGTCCTCCTCGACCCATACCCCGTCCACGGTCAGCGTGATGGTGCCGTCCGGGTTTTCGGTGTAGTCTGTCACCTCTCCGAAGGGCGGATACTGTCTGTGCATCACTATTTCATGGGGGTAGCTGTCCGTTTTCCCGTCATATCCGCAATGTGCCCGGACCTGTTCTTTGCTGACAGGAAGATAACGGGTCATAATCTGCTCATATTGACTGGCCGGAATCCGGCCGTTTTCGGACACCGGCTCCTGCCCGGTGTGGATGCGGCAGAGATCTTCATACAGGCTGGAGGTCAGAATGGTTTCCGCATTGCTGTAATCCCAATTTTTCACAAGCAGGTCATGGTTTACATAACTAATATATTTGACGTATTTTTCTGTCAACTCCCGGCACTTTTCCGGGAGAGGGTGAATGCGCCAATACTGACACAGGGAGGCATATTGGGGTGTTTCTTTGTAGGAGTAGATAAAGTAACCTTTCGGGGTCAGGCTTATCCTGGCGATATCCCGAAAACGCGTCTCCCGTATTTCCGGCGTGCCGTCATCGCGAAAGTCTGTGCCGACGTAGCAGGTCTGCAGTTTCCCCTTTTTATACAGGAATGTCAGCGCGTCGAGGGTTTTGTCGTCGTTTATCTGAAAGACGGTAACCTGCGTGTCGCGATTCTCCAGATAATCATGATAAAAGGCCTCGATCTGCCCGGGATTTTCCATGGGAATATGTTCCGACACGGCGACAAAACCGGCTTTTCCAAGAAGAAAGACGGCTTCCTCACACTGTCCGGCTGTCAGACATGGAATCCCCGATTCTCCGGCAGGGGCAGAATTCTGAAAGACAGGGACAATCTGCCCGGCGGCTGTGAGTGCATCTGCTTCCAGTCGGTCCTGCTCCTGCTTTGCCAGAAGAGAAGTCTGCCCATAGACGTCTTTCCACTCCTCCTCCGTCAGTCTGTCCGTGTGCCAGCCCATGTCATAGTCCTGATCGGTGTGAAGCACTGTGTTGGACACATATTGAAAGCCATCCTGCGTGTCGGGCCGGACGGTCAGCTCGTGGGTAAAGGCTCTGGAGGTTTCCATGGCGGGATAGACGGCGTTGACAAGCAGGGTAAGCGTGCCGTCGGCGTTTTCTGTGCCGCCCACCACTTCTGGATAGGGCAGGTCTGGGTACTCCGTTTCGTAAAATCCCCGGGGGCGGTACTCATACACACCGGCTTCGGGCAGATATTTTGTTTTGGCGCGGAGGGCGGCATGGTCGATTGCAAGGTGCAGCGAGGCCGCTTTTTCAAACTCCGTTTCCGGGACATGCCAGACGGTTCCGATGGCGGCGTCTGTACTTGCCGTGTAGGGAGAAGCCTGCCCGAACGCCTCTGGATAGAACTTGTCAAAGAGATCATAAATATCCAGGTTGCCGTAAGAATTTTCTTTCCAGTCGGTCAGAAACATATTGTTTCTGCCATAGCCGACAGGCAAAAGATAACGCCTGTTCCATTCACGATACTGCGCGCTAAGCGGTTCCACCCGCCATGCTTCAAACTCTGCGTCTTCGCTCATGGTAAGCACAAGGGACTGCGCCTGGCTGCTTTTTCCCGTAAAAAGAAAGTAACCTTCCGCCGTATACTGCCAGGAATCGGCGGGGAAGGACACGTGGCTTTTCGGCTCAAAAGTTCCCTCAATGTACTGATAGTAGGTTTTGATGACGGAAAGCGCGCCCTCTTCTGCGCGCAGATGATATTCGGTGAACCTGCCGTAAGCCGAGACGACAAGAACGGTAAGCTCCGCCGTCTCTCCGTTTTCCAGAGCGTCTGCAAAGGCGCGCATTCGCTGTGGGTTTACCATGTCCGTCTGGTTTTCGCCGTCGACTGCCGTGACGCCGTGGGCACGCAGTTCCCGTGTGATTTTTTGTATTATTGATAGGGTGTCTCTGACATTTGCGGCCGCCGGTTCATCTGCCAGTGTCTGCTCGTAAATTTCCTGATAAAGGGAAAGGAGGTCTTCCGGCGCGACAGCCGCTTCCGATTCGGCCTTTGTGGGAGACGGGGTGGTCTGAGGCGGGAGTGCTTCCGCCTGATCCGGCCCGCAGCCCGACAGGATCGGGAGCAGCAATAGGAGCAGAGTTATAAATATCAGTCGTTTTCCTATTTGAATCATCTTGTGTTCTCCTGTGTTTTTATGCATTTACAATATGGCATATTTTCGGGCGGCTGTCTATGGCGTTTGTTTATGATATAGGAAATCTTAAGAAATGCGGATCGGGCAGCCGGAATTTTTGGGTTGCGAAAGCATTTGCGTTGTTATACAGTTATACAGTAGAGAAAAGCAAGGACGGACAGGAAGATGGAAGCATATTCTGATTTTGCGGAAGTTTATGATGAACTGATGGACGACACGCCCTATGAGGAATGGTGTGAATTTCTGATGGAAATTTTTCGCCAGTACGGCGTGGACGAGGTGTCGAAAACGGCGGATCGGGCCATAAGTGACACGAATGTCAGAAATGAGGAGGCAGAAAATAAACGGAATGCGGACGGGGTGACAGGGAGAGCGGCGGACAGCGAGGAGACGGCCGCAGAGCCGATGGATCAAAACCTCCGGCAGGAGCGAAACACCATCCTTGACCTTGGCTGTGGGACAGGCACGCTTACAGAACTTCTGGCGCGCAGAGGATATGACATGATTGGCGTGGACAACGCGGAAGAGATGCTGCGCATCGCCATGGACAAACGGGAGCGGTCGGGACTTGACATCCTGTATCTTTTGCAGGATATGCGGGAGTTTGAACTTTACGGCACGGTGGGGACGGTTGTCAGCGTCTGTGACAGTGTCAATTATCTGCTTACGGAGGAGGATATCGTGCAGACCTTTGCGCGGGTGAACAATTATCTGTATCCGCAGGGAATTTTTGTCTTTGACTTCAATACCGTTTTTAAGTATGCCGTTGTGATCGGGGACGCGACCATCGCGGAAAACCGGGAAGATTGCAGCTTTATCTGGGAAAACTACTATCACGAGGAGGAGGAGATCAACGAGTATGATCTGACTGTCTTTGTGGCGGAGGAGAGAAATGTGTCCGTGGCAGGGGGAACTCCGGCGGGGCAGACAGCCTGCGGGGAGAGGATGCAGGGAGAAACAGGGCAGGGATTTTGTCAGGCCCGGCTAGGTGAGAATGTGCAGGCAAAGCGGTTCCGGCGTTTTCAGGAGGTACACTACCAGCGCGGCTACCGGCTGGAGCAGGTGAAGACGCTTCTTTTGCAGGCGGGACTGGATTTTTTGGAAGCGCTGGATGCGGACACCCACGGAGAGGTGACGGAGGAGAGTGAGCGAATCTACGTGGTGGCGAGAAAGGGCGCGGAAACAATGGCGAATCAGACCGTTGTTTCGGATAAAGAAATATAAAAACATTTGTTATTGAAATAACAGACGACAAGGGGATTGACAAAATATGAAAAATATAATAGAGAGAAAATATTGGATTCCGGGTGTTCTGCTTTTGGTCTGGATGGGTGTTTTTGCCTTTGCAAACGGGAATTGCCAGTCTTTTTGGGCGGACGAAATGGCGTCCATAGGATTTATCAGGGACGGGTTAAGTATACCGCAGGTATTAAATACGTATCTGTATCGGGAAAATAACTTGCCGCTATATCCAATGCTGCTGTATGTGACTTACCGTATTATGCCATACGGTGAGAAATATCTGCTGATTCCCTCTATTTTGTTTTGTCTGGCCGGGATTGTATTTCTGGCCTTATCTGCGGGAAGGCTGAAAGGAAAAAAGGCAGGATTTATCGCCCTGTGTCTGGGGGCTTCGTCAAATGTCCTGCTCTGGCAGGCGGCTTGGGAGATCAGATGCTATGCCATGGCATTCTTCCTGTCTGCCCTGGTGCTTTATACTTTTATCGGCAAGATGCAGAAGCCGGATGCGAAGCGGATGGTTTTATATGGTGTGGCTGTGGCGTTTTGCTTCTGGACGCACTGGTTTGCCTGTATCCTGCTTTTCTTCTACGGGGTGATTGATCTGACGCTTGTGATGTTGCGAAAGGTATCATGGAAACACCTTTTATGTTACGTTCCAGGCTGTCTCATCTATTTTCCGTGGCTTTTTGCATCTTTCTATTATAAAAGCTGGGGACTGGATCATTATTGGAGCGAGGCGCCGGAGTGGAAGGATATGCTCTGGGCGGTTCTATTTTACCTAAGCGGCAATCGCATTCTCTGGTATATATGTCTGCTTACCGGGGCGTTTCTTGCCGGCAGGGCGTTGTACGTGATGCGAAAATCGTATGCCGGGGAAAGGACAGGAGCGCTGCTTTGCGCGTTTTGCGTGGCGGTTACGGGCTGGATGATCGGATTTGTCTTCGTGTTCAGCAAGTACATTTATCCAGAGGGAGGTCTGTTTGTGGAACGGTATTTTACGGTCGTACAGCCCCATATTCTGCTGATCACGGCACTGGGAATCGACTATATACTTGATCTGGCGGAAAAATTTCCGAAAAAACCGGTTGTGTGGACAGTGCGGATTGCAGTCATTTCGCTTTTGGTGGTGTCTTTTGCCGTCAGCTACCGCGATGCGTACCGATCCATCAGAAAGCCCATGGAACCATACCGTGAGGCGGCGGACTATCTTGCCAATGAAGGCGGCATATGGGAAGAAAATGCACTGTTTGTGGGCTCCAACGAGTTTTGTGCGCTGGATGGATTTATCGAGTACTATTTTGAAAAGAGAGGGTACGGCGCGCCGGCGCATATTGTGGACAGCATGGTGCACAGTGAGCAGGAGACAAGGTTCTATCCGAACTACGCGCAGGTGCCTGTGGAAGAACTGCTCTCCTACGACAGAATTTACTGTATGCGGATTCACATGGGCATGGACGAGGCATTGGAACATCTGCTTGAGGAAAATTATACGATGGTACAGACAAAGGACGAAACAGGGGTGGAAATCTGGGAGAAGAAAACGGCGGGGAAATAGTCGGGGATATTCATAAGCAGTCTTGCCAGGTATACGGCAGGACGAGGAAGTATATCGGAATAGAGTTGATGATATAACATAGATGGGAAAGGTGCAGACAATATGGGAGATTATATGGTACGTGCCACGGCGGCGGGCGCGCAGATACGTGCTTTTGCGGTGAATACAAGAGAATTGACGGAAGAAGCGCGGGCGGCCCACAACGCAAGCCCTGTGGTGACGGCGGCGCTCGGAAGGCTGATGACGGGCGCGCTCATGATGGGCAATATGCTCAAGGGAGAGAAGGACATTCTCACCCTGCAGATCCGGGGAGCCGGACCGGTACACGGTCTTACAGCGACGGCGGACGCCGCAGGCCACGTGAAAGGCTACGCGGACAATCCGCAGGCGATGATGCCGCCGAACAGCGCGGGCAAGCTGGATGTGGGCGGCGTGATCGGCGCGGGCGTCCTGCATGTGATGAAGGATATGGGATTAAAGGAGCCTTACGCTTCCACGGTTACCCTGCAGACAGGGGAGATCGCCGATGATCTGACCTATTATTTTGCGGCTTCCGAGCAGATACCGTCTGTCGTGGCGCTGGGCGTTCTGATGAACCGGGATAATACTGTGCGGCAGGCGGGCGGTTTTGTCGTACAACTGATGCCCTTTACCTCGGAGGAGGTAATCAGCCGTCTGGAAGAAAAACTGACAAGAGTAACGTCTGTTACAGAATTGCTGGAGGCGGGAAAGACGCCAGAGGAGATTCTGGAGAGTGTGCTGGGAGAGTTTGGTCTGGAGATTACGGACAGGATGCCGGTGAGTTTTCGGTGTGACTGCAGCAGGGAACGGGTGGAGAAGGTACTCTTAAGCCTCGGAGAAAAAGATTTACAGGAAATGATCAGCGAGGGGAAAGAGGTGGAGCTGCACTGCCATTTCTGCAACAAGAACTACGTGTTCCCAGTGCAGGAAGTGGAACGACTGATGAAAGCAGGAAAGGCCCGATAATCCTTAGAAGAAGAAATTAAAATAAGATTTGATATTTGGCGCCGCAATTGCAGGGAAGCGGATAGAAAACAGAGAAAACGGGAAAAATGAGTGTATTGGAAAAAAGGGAATGGCGTAAAAAGAGAAAGTAAAATGCAGGAAACATAGAAAGCTAAATCAAGACTTAATATAGGAGCAAAGACGGGAGAAAAGGGAAGGAGAAAGGGCTGACAGGATATGAAACAGGGATTTATAAAAGCAGCGGCGGTAACGCCGAAAATTAAGGTGGCAGACCCTCATTACAATGCCAGGGAAATCGGTAAGGGGATCGAGGAGGCAGTGGGACGTGGAGCCAGGCTGATCGTCTTCCCGGAATTGTGCCTTACCGGCTACACCTGCGGCGATCTGTTTTTGCAGGAACTTCTGTTGACGCAGGCTATGGATGCGCTGTCGGAGGTGGCGGCGGCTACAGAGGACAGCGATGCCCTTGTCTTTGTCGGGCTGCCTCTGGTAAGGAATCATAAGCTGTACAACGTGGCGGCTGTCCTGCAGGACGGAGAGATTCTGGCCTTCATTCCGAAGCGCAACATCCCTTCTTACGCGGAGTTTTATGAGACAAGACACTTCGAGCCGGGAAATTTCCAGCCGGAGCCGTTTTTGAACGAGGGAAAGGAAATTCCTTTTGGAACCGATATTCTTTTCCAGGTAGATGCAGTGCGGGGACTCACTGTGGGCTGCGAGATCTGTGAGGACATCTGGGCGCCGGAATCTCCCGCAACGGCCCATGCGCTGGCCGGGGCAACGGTGATTGTCAATCTTTCCGCGTCCAATGAGACGGTGGGGAAGGATGCTTATCGCGAGATGCTTGTGAAGTCTGCGAGCGCGAGACAGATTGCCGCTTATGTTTACAGTTCAGCCGGGGAGGGGGAATCCACACAGGATCTGGTTTTCGGCGGCCACAATATCATTGCGGAGAATGGAACGGTGCTGGCGCAGGCAAAACGGTTTGAAACGGGTGCAATTTATGCGGATCTGGATATTCACAGGCTTTCCCATGAGCGCCGGAGGATGAGCACCTATCAGGGAGAAAATACGAGAGAACATACAATACTGCCCGTGCACATGGAGGAGGAAGAGACTTTTCTGGAAAGACGGTTTTCGGCGAGACCTTTTGTGCCGGATCAGGCGAAGGAGCGGGAAGCGCGCTGCGATGAGATTTTGTCCATCCAGTCCCACGGTCTGAAAAAGAGGTATGAGCATACCGGCTGCCAGTCGGCGGTGCTGGGCATTTCCGGCGGTCTGGACTCCACACTTGCGCTTTTGGTGACGGTGCGGGCCTTTGATCTGCTCGGTATGGAGCGAAATAAAATAACATCAGTTACCATGCCCTGCTTTGGCACCACCGACAGAACATATGACAATGCCTGCAGACTGGCACGCCTGCTCGGAACGACGCTGCGTGAGGTGGATATCAGGGAGGCGGTGAGCGTGCACTTTAGGGATATCGACCAGAGCAGCGACTGCCATGACGTGACCTACGAGAACGGACAGGCAAGGGAGCGGACCCAGGTGCTGATGGATATCGCAAACCAGACGGGCGGTCTGGTGATTGGCACGGGGGATATGTCGGAGCTTGCCCTTGGCTGGGCCACTTACAATGGAGATCATATGTCCATGTACGGTGTGAATGCGGGCGTGCCTAAGACACTGGTGCGGCATCTGGTGCGCTACTATGCGGACACCTGTGACGATGAGACGCTCAAGGCGCTTTTGCTGGATATTCTGGACACACCCGTGAGTCCTGAGCTTCTGCCGCCTGTGGACGGGGTGATTTCCCAGAAGACGGAAGACCTGGTGGGTCCTTACGAGCTGCACGATTTCTTTTTGTACTATATGCTCCGCTGCGGCTTTGAGCCGGCGAAGGTTTACCGGGTGGCGCGCATGGCATTTGCCGGAATTTATGACGAGGATGTCATATTGAAGTGGTTAAAGATCTTTTATCAGCGGTTTTTTGCCCAGCAGTTTAAGCGCTCCTGTCTGCCGGACGGCCCGAAGGTGGGAAGCGTGGCGCTCTCACCAAGAGGGGATCTGCGGATGCCTTCGGACGCCAGCGCGGCGGTGTGGCTTGCGCAGCTTAAGGAGTTGTAGAGAAAAAGAACCGATGGATCATCGGAGGAAAGATAGATTTTTCAAGGAAAGCAGGCAGTCAATCCGGGATGGATCAACTGCCTGCTTGCGTGTTTCCTGCTTTTAGTTGTCACAGGTATTGCTCTATTTTACTTTGACAGAATAGCGGATGACAGTAGCTTTTTCGTTATCTGCCTGACCGCGGAATGTTACTTTCAACTGCAGCTTATAGGTTTTGCCCTTAATTGTCTCAGCGGTATTTCTCAACGTGATGACAGGGCCGTTGTTTCCTGCATCTGTATAATCGCATTGGAATGCGTCAGTTTCATTCAGCAGTTCTACGTTCTCAATCGGCAGTTCCGTTTCGCGTCCTTTCAGTGTGGCAGTGATACGGCGCGTGATGGCAGGAGATGTGCCGCTGTATATGGTGAGGCTCTTGGGAGAGACTGCTGCCTTGGGCTTGCCCTGCTTTAATTTGAGATTGATCTCCGGCGTCATGTAGCGGATCGAATCTCCGGCTGCGTTTTCAATGTTGAGATCGAGTTTTACCTTATAGTTGTACTTGGTAATCAGCGCTGCATTTGGCTTGGCATAAATGAATACTTTGCCGTCTTCGCACTCTGCAAGGAACAGGTGGGCTGCTCTGCCGGAAAGGCGCACGCCGGTTATGGTTCCGTTCAGAGACTTCAGTGAGGGTGTCACCGTCACATAGGTTCCTTCACGGTTTAATACGTCAATGTTTCCTTTGGCGGATATCTTGACTGCCTTATCCATAGCTGTGTCCGTGACTTTGACGGTGAGCGGTGTGCTTACTGTCAGCGTATCGGTTGCCCGGATATTTACCTTGAATTTGTAGCTGCCGGGTGCCACAGCCGTGTTGTTCAGCCTGGCAATTACCTGTTGGCTCTCCCCGTCATATTGGAAGACAATGCCTGTCTGGATGACTGCCTGCGACTTTCCGTCTGCTGCGCTTACGCTCACCCCGGCGGGTGTAAATGCGGCGCCGTCCTTCCACATCACTGCTGTCGCCGCAGCGTCATAAGCCATGGATGCAGAGTTTGTGTTGAGCTGCAGCGTAGTTTTGGCCAGCTTGGCAGCCGGTTTGTTTTTGCTCACTTTAACGGTAAACGGTACGTCAAGCTCGTTTGTCCACGTACTGTGTGACAGTGTGAACGTGGTACCATAGGATGCATTCTGTCCGCCCTTTCCAGTGTACTGGATCAGCAGGTTCCCCTTCTCGTCATTCATCAGGGCGAAACCGGCTTTGCTGGATGCGCTGTCAAGTTCATACGTTACATCAGTGTAGGGGTTTCCGTCTGGCTGATAGACAGTCGGATTCAAAATTGCGCTGTTTAACCCCGCATCGGGATAGAGCGTTACAGTCTTGCTGGAGAACTTACATGCGGGCGCTTTCTTTTCCACGCCAACAGTAAAGTCTGCCGTAATGTCTTTATAGCCGCTGAAATGTAAGGTCAGCGTACCCTTCTTATCGCAGTCGGCGGCAAGTCCGTCTCCTTTGGCTTTCAGGACATGGGAACCGTTGACATTTTCGACGGTGAAATCACAGTCAGCCAGCTCCACCCGATCCAGAGTCTCCTCGGATGTCACCGTTAAACGGCTGTTTTCCCAGTTCTTATAGAAGAGATTTACCTTTGCAGTCTGTTTGATCTTAAATTTCGGTTTTTGATCGACAACCTTGACGGTAAGAGGCACATTGTCATAGTTGTACTCTTTTGCTCCGTCCTTTACCGTGCCCTGCAGAGTAAGTTTGTATGTTCCCGTGGCCGTGCCGTCGGCTGCCTTGATCACATACTGTTCCGGCGAGGCGTCGGTATTCAGTGTGAACTTACCGGCATCGCTTCCCGCAAGGCTGACATTTGTCACCTGGTATCCTGTGCACGGATAGAGTGCAAATGCAGTGCCTGTGGTCTGCTGCAGGTTTATTGTGACAGGTGTGTCACTGACGTTTGGCATCGCATCGGACACGTGCAGACGGATCTCGGTCTGTGTCTTGGCGGCGTCGTTTGCGATCAGGGTAATTTTTGCCATGCCAGCGGCTTTCATGGTGAGCGGTATGTTGTAGCCGCCCTCGACAGCCGTCGGCTTGTCGGTTTTGATTACCTTGGCGTTGTTGTTTTTAAGCGTCAGCTTATCTGCGCCTGTGACGGTCACATGGATCGTGCCCGTATTGGAGGCGTCAGTGGTGTTCATCGTACCGTAGTACACATGTTTCTGCTGTGCATCAGCGGAGAAACCGTCCACGGCGGTCACCTGTATTGCTGCGGGTGCCCCTTCGGTAACTGTGATTTTAAACTGTGTTTTAAGCAGTTTATTATCCGCAAATTTGATCTGTGCCTTTACAGTCGCATTTCCGGCTCCGACAGCGTCCAGGGTTACTTCTGATCCGCTGGCGGCGCTGAGCTTCGCAACTGCCGGTTTATCTATGGTCTATTCTACCCGGCTGCCGTATGCGGAGAGATCGAGCGGTGCACCGTTGATGTCCCAGAGCACGGACAGTGGTGAAGATTTGCCTTTCTGCAGAGAGCTGCTGTCTGCGCCTATGGCAATGCCGGTCACAGTGGTGAACGCCACGGATAAATCTTTTTCAAACGGTTTTGCGTCAGCGTCCTGCGGGTCATTGTACTGTGCCAGAAAGCTTTTGCTTTGCACGCCGGCAAACTGTTTCAAAGAAACGCTGCGGGACGGCTCGTGCCATGTCCAGCCTTGTGGAAGCTTTACATCTGCCAGTGTGAGCTGTTCGTTTGTCAGTGCCGTCAGTCCCGTAGGAAGGCTGGCATCGTCCACAGTTGTGGCGGTCTTTACCACAACTTCGCACACAGCCGTCTCCGAGCCTGATTTTGTGGTAACAGTGGCGCTTATTTTAGCGGCGCCTCTGCTGCGTGCGGTCACAACGGCGGTCAGAGGATTGATTCCGTTCTCTGCGACCGAAGCGACAGCCGGCTTGTCGGATGCCCAGGTGACTGACTCGATGGAGACATCACTTGGTGTCACAAATAACTTTAACTGCTGGGTATCCGGCATCTGGGAAACCGGCGCATTCTGCGCATCCAGATACAGGGTACAGCTGCTCATATTTAAGGTGACTCCGTTCAGCTGATTTCTGCTTACGGTTACGTCGCAGGTCAGCGTAGGGCCGTTCTTAACTGCGGCCAGAATTTTGGCAGTACCTGCGCCGACAGGGGTTACGAGTCCGGCTCTGGATACGGTGACAACGCTCTCGTCATTGCTGCTCCAGGTGATATCGCTGATATCCGCAGTACCGTCGTTTACCTTCAGAACCTCTGTCCGGTCCGGCTCAGCGGACAGGTCGAAATGCAGAGAGGTATGGTTTATCGTATAGTTATATACCTGGACGGTACAGGACGCCGTCTTACCGTTGTGGGTAGTGGCTGTGATTTTAGCGGTACCTGTCCCGGCTGCCGTCACGACGCCGGCTGTATTAACCGTGGCAACGGCGGTATTGTCGCTTGACCAGGTGACATTTTTGTTGGTTGCATTGTCGGGTTTTACCGTAGCCGTCAATGTTTCCGTCTGGGCAAGCTGCATATTCAGCGTGGTCTTGTCCAGTGTTACGCCTGTCGCATTTACGACAGTGGTGTCACCTTTCACAGCGAGATAGCCGATCTCGGAATCGTGGCTGCCGTCCGCATTTACTGCTGTCATGCGGTAGGCTTCTTTGGGATCCGTTTTTTGCAGATCGCCTGCGGTAAAGTAGTAATAATTGTTGTTCGTCGCTTCTTTTACTGTAAAGGTATCTATGACAGTTGTGTCATATGGTCTGGTGATCGTTACGGTTACAGGATATGCGTAGGAACTGAAACCATAATAAGCGTTCGTGTTGGTGTCGTCGCTGCTGAACCAGACGCCGCTGCTGCCCAGGGAATGCCACACGCCATATGTTTCGTTTGCGTTGTATGTATCCGAGTAATGTACCGTTCCGGAAGACAGTCTGATTCCCAGCTTTTCTGCTTTGCTGATCTTTGCATACACGCCGATGTATTCCTGGGAAAGGCCTGTCAGATACAAGGTGAAATTGGAACCTGACCAGCTGACGTGGTCTAGTTTCCAGTCAGTGACCGGGTCTCCCAGCAGGTCAAAGAGCTCGAGCCGGAAGCCCCCGTCGTTCCAATAGCTCATCGCTGCCTCGTTGGTTACTTTGCCGTTATATTTGTGAATATAATGGCCGGCAAGCTGTTCGGAAGAAAATTCTACATAAGTTCCGCTTTTATTGCTGCTGGACCAGGAGCCTGCCCACTGGTTATTCATGTAAAACTTGCTGTCATCATACACATAGAGGTCGTGCGAGAGCGCGCCGGACGCCCCTGCCATATACTGCACCCGATATACACCTTCGGAAAGGCCGGAGGAATCGCTCCATGTGCCAGTGTGATTGACATAGCCGTCAGCGGTTTTCCCTTTGGTGAATGTCACACTGCTGCCGATGCTATTCTGACCTTTGTAAATCTGCGCAGTGACTGTCTCATTTGCAAATATGTATTTCTCGGGAATTGCTAAGTGCATGGACAGTTTCTTTAATGGCTGCGCATGGTAGCGGATGGTGTCGGAGTATATTGATTTTGCGCCATCGCCGCTGCTGCCCGTGGAGTAGTTATACCATCTGACAGTGCTGTTGGTATGGTTAAAAGTTTTCGCCTTTCCGTTCTTGTCCGTGTAGGCATATATGAAATATGCTGCCTTGTTCTGCGGGGGCGCGTAGCTGTTCCCGGAGCTGTCCGCAAATGCGAGGGACAGCATTTCCTCAGTGATGGTATCTTCGGCAGTGCCCATGCAGGTTTCGTATTTGCTGTCGCTGTAGACAGATACGGAAACCTTCGTGCCTTCGTCGACAGTGGAGTCAGTTTTGACTTCGTAAAGGCCCTTCTTATAATTATAGTGTTCAAAGGAGACAAAATCCTCTGATGATGCGGACAGAGAGATCTGCTTGTCTTTTATCATGTCTATGAAAGCATAGCTGGGGTCTGCCTCGAATCGATAGGTATAATCTGTGGAACCGGCCGCATTCCAATACACATTTTTTTGAAGTTTCTTTAATTTGTAGAGATATGTTTCCTCGTTATTTTCAGGTACGGCATTGACAAACTCCGAGATCACGGTGTTGCCATGATAGAAAACCGGGCGGACTTTTGTCGGATCGATGTTGATACCTGAAAGCGTAACATACAGATAGTCTCCGTAATTGTCGTAGTATGGATCGGTTGCCGGATGCAAATAAGTCAAAACGGCCGTGTTATCGACCGATACTGTATTTTCTACCGTATAGGAGGTCTGGTCAGTACAGGTAATGACCGCCTTGTACATGCCCATCGTCAGATATTTGGAAAAATACATGGTGCAGGAAAGCGTCTGGCTCTGCAGGCTGGTTGTCAGGCCGGAGATATAGTAGTAACCAAAACAGTCTTCATACGGATCGTAGCTATTCGAATAAAGAGAGAGAGAGGTGGCCTTTCCAGCCTTCTTTCCATCAGCATCAACCAGAGTCACGCTGGAAATCTGCTCCTCGGTACAGGACGCGGGAAGATTGGCGATCTGGATGTACACAGATTTGGCGTTTGGCTTGATGTATCTTGTCTCAGCCACGGGTGAGCCGGCTATGTCTGCGGTAAATGTAAACTGAGCGTCCTGTTTCAGCCAGATGTTTCCGTACTGGTCTGTCAGGGTGACCTGGGCTTCGCAGGGTGCATCTTCCGTAATGGCGATGTCTGTGGCCGCACCGGACGAATCCGTCAGGATGTTCCTGATATAGTACATATCATAATAATTGCTGTCGGAAGCAATTTCGTTGCTGGACACGGCTTTTTCACCGATGGAGAGCGTCAGGGTATATTTTCTGCCGGAATCCTTTTTCAGACCGGACACTTTGGCAAGAAACGGTCTGGTATCACCCATTGCATAATACCTGGGTGCAAATACGGCCGAGATATCACCGCGCTGCTGGGAGACAGTGTCAGCAACCCAGTCAGGAGTCTGTGTCAAGAGCGCTGCAGGGAGCTTTTCCTCTGTGATCTTGTCTGCCGCAATGCGGTTGCCCTCGAAATAGGCTCTTTTGAGCCAGGACATCCCGGACAGATCCGGCAGGTCGGTCAGATCGTTAAATTCCAGATTCAGTCTTGTCATGTTTTTTAAGTCAGAAAGACCGCCGGCATCTGTTATGGAATGTCCCTGAAAATTGATTTCCGTCAGGTTGACCAGATGTTCAATACCCTTCAGGGAATGGATTTCGCCGGAGGCGCTGCTTCTCGAATAAGATAATTCGGTCAGGGTTTCCAGTTTATCACTGGTAATCTTGGCATCTGCGCCAATTCCGGCCTCCTGTCTGATCAGACTGCGGAATGTTTCGTCGGGGAAGTCTGTATCCTCATAGGTTACGATACCTTCGGTCGTGAAGGTGTTCGGCTGATCCTCGCTTCCAAATGTCTCGACAGATCTGGCTGCCAGCGGGCCCTGCGGAGCGATGTAGTACTCATATTCTGTGTTTTCCGTCAGATCCAGAAGTACAAGGTTTGCAGAGGCGGAAGCAGCTTCTTCACTGTCGTTCTTGATAGAACCGCGTACTGACTTCCAGGACTGCGTGCCTTTGCTGCGGTAGAAGACAGTCAGAACATGCTCCTCGTCAATGGGATAATAGGGTGATAATGTGACCAAAGTCTGAAAACTGTTTGAGCCTGTTTTTTCCGTCACGGTCAGTTCTATGTCAGGAGCTGTGGTATCTTTGAACAGGATATCGATATCTGATGACGCCACAGTTATCTTTTCGCCTGCGCCGATGTAAGTTTCCAATGTGGCGCTGGCTTTTTTGACCCAGGGAGATTTTTCGAGGGACTGGTCAATGAAGGCGTAATATGTATCAGGCACAATCTGTCCGTCTTTATCACGGTACAGGGAGCCGGATACATCATTGGACTGTCCGTCCTCCGTGCTGTCAGTACAGTGCAGTCTGATCCTGGACACGGGAGACTTGTCCGGGTTGGAGATAGTCCAGACAACTTTAGCCTTCTGGTAGCCAATCTCCTCTACAGAGATATCTTTGATGGAAACCGATGTTTCCGTGACAGGCGGGCCCGTGGTAAACTGTGCCGGAACTGTCAGAAAATGGTAGTAATATTTGCTCTCCGTGCTGTTGTAATTATAGTATGCCAGCCGGTAATAGTAAGTGGTTTCGGGAGTCAGCGCATCTGCTCCTGCAAAAGTACCAGACACTTGATAGAAGCTGTCGGATTGATCATCCCATTCGTACGAATAATCCAGATCTCGAAAAGATCCGTCTAAGATTTGCGAGGAAGATAACTCTTCAGAAGATACCTTGGAGACACCTTTAAAGAATTCGTCTGTTCCATCGGTGGTGTAGAGAATCCGCAAATAGTAATCGTAGACGCTGGATTGTGAGTGTGCGGAAAACGCAGCAGAATAACTCCCCGGCTCCATTTTGATTTCGGAGAGTTTATATCCGGCCGGGTCTTCCGTCGGGTAATCGGTGTCGCTAAGCGCAGCAGAAGACAGGAATGTGTCTTCTGTGTCGGTCGCAGCGTCATTGTCGGAGACAGAAGGCGTCTCGGGAGTATCGTCGTTTTCATCCGTGGCATCGTCCTTGTCCGAGTCATCGCTGCCGATGTCGTCGGAGTTGTCATCGCTGCCGTTGCTGCCGGAACTGCCGTCGTTGATGTCATTGCCGTCATTGTGATCGGAACTGTCGTCGTTGTTCCCGGTGTTGTCATTGTTGTCGGAACTGCCGTCGTTGTTCCCGGTGTTGTCATTGCTGTCGGAACTGCCGTCGTTGTTCCCGGTGTTGTCATTGCTGTCGGAACTGCCGTCGTTGTTCCCGGTGTTGTCATTGTTGTCGGAACTGCCGTCGTTGTTCCCGGTGTTGTCATTGCTGTCAGAACTGCCGTCGTTGTTCCCGGTGTTGTCATTGTTGTCGGAACTGCCGTCGTTGTTCCCGGTGTTGTCATTGTTGTCGGAACTGCCGTCACCGTTCTCGTTGCTTCCGATGCTCTCAGAACCCCTGTCTGTGGGCAATTCGGTAAGTTCTTCGACACTTCCCGATTCGTTTGTCGTGTCTGCATCCGGCGTTTTTGCATATACCGGCAGACACGTCGAGAAAACATTTGTTGCGATTAGTACAGCACATAGAAATGTAGTACATAATCTTCGTCTGCGTTGTTTCATTTCATTCTTCTCCTTTTCTTTATACGTCTTTTGGGCAGTAAATCAACTTATTCTAGCATTTTTCGGGGGGGGGGGGTGGCAAGAGGGTATAGAAAAAAAGGGAAGAAGCGTACAAAATTCTGCATCAGAGTGCCGGGATTTTGGAAGTTTGTGATTGACAGAGAGTAAAGAAACGTGTATGATAAATTCAACAAGAGTAATCAATGAAACGTGCATTCGCACATTCGGGCAAGTTCAGCCGCTTACTCAAAACTACCAAATCAAATAGCGGCAGGGGCGAAAGCCTGGGATGCACTTAACGGTACTAGTAGAAAACGATGAAAAGTGTGAAACCATAGCTTACCTTCTGCCGGAAGAAAAGGAGGAAAAAGTTTATGGAACACAGGAAGATGGAAAGAGAGGATATTTTCAGGATGATTGAGGGAGGGAAGTCTCATGGCACAGAGGTCTCGGAGAACATGCCGGATGACAGGGTATATACCATCAAAGACATCGAGGCACTGCCGGAGGGAGAGCGGGCGGAGCTGATTGATGGGAAAATGTACAGGATGGCTACGCCCACACTGACCCATCAGGATATGCTTATGTGGATGAGTGTAAAGATTTGGATGCATATATCGGAACACGGAGGGGGATGTAAAGTGCTTCCCGCACCTTTCGCAGTCTATATCAGGAACGATGATCACAATTATGTGGAGCCTGACATTTCGGTGATCTGCGACAGGGACAAGCTGGACGAGAAGGGGTGCCACGGTGCGCCGGACTGGGCGGTGGAGATCGTCTCGCCGTCTAGTAAGACGATGGATTATATCAGAAAATGTACGCTGTACGAACAGGCGGGCGTGAGGGAATATTGGATTGTGGATGCGAAGGAGAAAAGCGTTTTTGTGTACAATTTTGAGCATGGGACATCAGAGCGGTATGCTTTTTCCGAGCCGGTGAAGGCGGGGATATATGAGGATCTGATTTTCGATTTTAACGAGGTGGTGTGAGGCCGGACTGCATGTCAGGCTGCGCCGGAGTGCGTTTTTATGTAAGTTTGTGACGACAGTGTCATTTTTGGGACGCCGAAGATGGACTGTAGAACAGGGTTAAGCGGCCGGGGCGTGTAAAACACCCCGGTCGTTTGCACTTTATGCTGTTTGCCAATGTTTAGACTGTCAGGAAAACGGCTTTTGTTATTCAAGATCCGTTTCACCCTGATTCTCCAGCGCCTTATTGAGGGAGCTGGTAATGGCATCTAAAAGGATCATGGAAGTGTACTTGCTGTCATCGGGATATGTAATTCCTTCCAGACTCTGGCTTGTGATGATCTGGTCGGCAAGATCCTCGAAGGAAGGCTGGATCAGAGGGTACATGGTGGTGACAGCCTCATCCAGATTTACCAGCCGGATGGCGTTGATGTTCTTTTCGTCCACGGTCACTTCAATCTCCACGACATTGTCATTTAAGATCAGAGAAGTCGTATATACGCCGGGCACATAGGTGTCGTTTACGGGCTGCGTCACGGTGGACATGGTTTCCTGCTTTTTTTCTTTGGGCAGAAACATAATGATGAGCAGGATAATAAAAAGAATACCGAGAGCAGCGAAAATGCCGGTATATATTAACTCTTTTACATGAAGTACGACAATTTTGGTTTTAGAACTCATACAAATAATCCCCACAGTGATTCTTTTTTTACAGTTTATGTGGGTGGGGATGGGTTTATGCGTGGGGATTTTTCTGTTGGTATCTGTAGCACAAATTGCAAATGATTCCACTATGGGGCTATAAATAATCTAAGATAGAAATATCTTTAAATTCTAATATAGAATCTATGTCATTATTTAGTTTAGCATTTTGGACTTATGTTGGCAATATTGTTTAAAAGTATAATCCTATATTACTATCTTATATAATAATATGAAAGCTATTTACAAATATGATATGCTGTGATATATTTTAAAAAATGAACAAATGATGTAGTCGAACACTTCATTGAAAGCGGCAAGTTGGTTTATCACTTGCGGGAATAAATGATACTACTTTGCTGTAGGAAGAAAGGCGGGATACAGATATGCGGTTCAAACTTGATTTCATAACTGGTCAGTCGGAGTTAAACGCTGATTATCGGCGATATGTATTGAGTTTCATAAAGAACGCATTATCACAGTCTGTAAACGGGAATTTACTGGACCGTTATTACACGGACACCCATACGAAAGATTTTTCGTGGACAATGATTGTCAGTAAGCCGCGCTTTACGAAAGAGAAGTTCCAGTTCGCAGACAACAAATTTTCTCTGGTCTTTTCGACAGATGACGGGAAGCAGACCGGTATGTATTTGATGCTGGCGTTTTTGAACCAGAAAAATAGAAAATACCCGGCGGAAGAGGGCAATTTTATCATGCTAAAAAATATTGTTCAGCTGGATCAGAAAGAGATCAGGGGAATGACTGTCAGATTTACCACGATGCCGGGTTCATCGCTTGTAGTGAGGGAACACGACAGAGATTCCAATAAAGATATATATTACAGCTGTGAGGATGAAGGATACCCGGAAAAACTGGAGCAGGCGCTGAAAACCCAGGCAGAGATGGCAGGGTTTTCGGAAACGTCGGTGGGGAGCATCAGACTGCATTGTGTGACAGGCAGGAAAGTGGTGGTGAAGCATTACGGGATCTATCTGGATGCGACGATTGCAGATTTTACGGTGTCCGGGGAAAACAGAATCCTGCAGTATTTTTATCAGAATGGGGCCTGCTCGAGAAGAAGTATAGGCTTTGGTATGCTTGATATTGTGGAGGAGGGATGAAGATTGGCCGGAGAGTTCACTGATTATCTGGAAGCGGATGACTGGAAAAATGCGGCGGCAATTGTAGGGCTGATTCGGTTTTTTGACTATGCACAGATACCCTATAACCGGGAGGAAATCGAGCTGGCAGAAGAAATTTATGACCACGATTCCGAATATGATGAGGGACTGGATTTCCTCAAATTTAATGCATCTGATATCACGGAGGAAAAGCTGGATGCGTTTATTGAGGATTACTTTGCTGAAGAACTGCATCATTGTGCGGCGGAGCAGGCACTGCATAAGGCAGAATGGTCGAAAGAGGAAATTGACTTTATTAACAGTAAGCTGACAGGAAATACGGTTTTGAAAAAAGTGTTTGCGAAGCACAAGTTTGACGGAACGAATGCGGAAAACATTCTTGAATTGATTGAAGAAAACAGAACAAACATTGTGAGGGAGACTTATAGAAATAAAAATAATCTATATCGAAATTTCTGCAATGAAAATGTATTTCGAAAGCCGAAGGGAGATGCGGCGCGGCTAAAAGGATACTATGTGGATTTGGCAAAGAAGGGTAAATCGCTTTCCTACCGCTATGATATGGGAATGTTTTCCTCTTCGGACAGCGAATTTTACGATTTCATACCGTTCGCATTTACCATCGGAAGAGAGTCCTTTTTTATCAATGACAATTCCACGATCAGGCAGTTGGTTCGGACAAATCGGATTCTGCGGGATAAGTGTCTGGAACAGCGGAACAATCAGTCAAATAGAAATGCGGATCCCAGAAGAGTTTTGTTTGAAAACATCATATATGCTTCAGACTTTTTGAACTATGATGTGGAGATTATTAGAAAAAATGTGGATAATTCTTATTTTGAGACATTCTTTTTGAGACGGGAAAGCATTGCTGTATTTCAGCAGATCAAAAATTATCAGGTGTTTTGCAGAACGGTAAGAATTGGTGATGATTATGTTTCCATACAAGAGCGTGTGACGGATTCTGTTAGGAATCTGCAGTTGATGGATGGTCTGATAGAAGCGTTGATCGAGGACGACATAGACAAAAAGACAGACAACAATTCCATTTTGACGGGGAGCATGATCAAGGTGAATATGCTGCTTCGCGATAAATTACATATGGGAGGTGTGAACATGAACAAAGCGATGCGCGGTGCATATGCGGGAGCGGAAAAAGCGGCGGCGGTGCTTAAGGGAAGGAAACAGGGCAATAAGATCAGCAGCTACAGAACAAAGCTGTTAAGCGCGTTACACTTCCACGATTACAATCGGTTTTCGGAGATACTGCTCAGCTTATCCAATTATACAGATGTGTATTTCCCGTTTGCTTATGATTTGTTTGAGAATTTTGAAGCCAACAAAGAGGCGGCCTATACTTTTGTCAATCATTTCAATGAGTATTCCAGAGGAAGGACAGAAGACGATGAGGCAGATCACAGAGTAGTGGATGAAGTGTAAAGGAGAGGACTTATGGAGAAGAAAACGATTACATTGACAGTGGCAGCCAATATGACTTCCAACTATTCAGAAAATTTAAGCAATATTGGCAGTGTACAGAAAATCTATAAAAGAGGGCATGTATACACGATTCGCAGCCGCGAGAGTCTGAAAAATGCGATTATGGTGCAGAGCGGGATGTATGACGATCTCGTGACTACAGTGGACGGAGCAACGCAAAAGGAAGCGACGCCCGAGAGAAACGCAGCCAATAACCGTGCACTGGAGGGCGGTTATATGACTACGGGAAAAGATACTTATATACGCAACAGCTCTTTTTATCTGACAGATGCAGTTGCCTGTGACCCGTTTGTCAGCGAGACCCGTTTCCACAATAATTTGTTTTTAGCGAATAATTATGCCAAGGCGAATCATCTGAATCTCCAGAAGGATGCCGGCGCGGCAGGGCTGATGCCGTATCAGTATGAGTATGAGAAGTCTCTGCGGGTATACAGTATGACGATTGATCTGGGAATGATTGGGACAGATCCCAATTTTATGGAAGAGGAAGCCGATGGAACAGAGAAGGCGGAGAGGGTCAACAGTCTTCTCAGTGCGGTGGAAAATTTAAGCCTGGTTGTCAGAGGGAATCTGGATAACGCGGAGCCGATTTTTGTAGTGGGAGGTTTTTCGGAGAGAAAGACACATTATTTTGAGAATGTGGTCAAGGTGATCAACAACAGACTGGAATTATCAGAGGATCTGATTCAGAAAGTGAAGAAGGGATATTCCACAGCGCTGCTTCGCGGCCATAACTTGGACAACGAGGACGAAATCGTTGAGAAGCTGCATCCTGTCAGTGTAGAGGATTTCTTTGATACACTGAGACAACAGGTGCGGGAATATTATCAGTAGGAAACAGGAAGAAGGTGTGCGGATGTGTAAAGAGGCGATAAGGCTTGTTCTCTACCAGTCCAGTGCCAATTATCGAAGACCAGAAACGTTTGAAAATAAAATGACTTATCCACTACCGCCCTTTTCGACTGTGATTGGTGCGATTCACAAAGCGTGTGGCTATACGGAGACGCACGAGATGGATGTCAGCATACAGGGCAGATATGGATCCATGAGCAGGCGGATATATCGGGATTATAATTTCCTTAATTCCACATTTGATGACAGAGGCATTCTTGTAAAGATGACCAATGAAAGCATGCTCAGTACGGCGTTCGTCAAAGTGGCCGAGGCGAAAAAGCAGGGCAGCAGTTTTGAAAAAAACGCGGATATCAAAGTGTATGACCAGAATCTGTTGGAAGAATATCAGAGCCTGAAAAGAAAGGGAAGAGAAGTCCAGATTCTGAAAAATGAAAAACTCAAGCCGGAACTGGAACGATTGAGAGAAGAGAAAAAGAAGTTGGCGGGGCTGAGGAAGCAGCTGGATAAATTATCGCAGGAATTTGAAAGGGTAAAAGAGCAGGAAGAAGATGTCAGGGAGAAGATAGCGGAGACAGAGAGAAAGTTTTCGGAGTATGAGAAAAGCGTGTTTTCGGTTCCCTATTCTCACTTCCGGGTGCTGACAACCTCGATCAAACAGTATGAAATATTGTCTGATATTGATCTGATTATACATATCACGGCAAAAGACAGAGGAACACTGGAGGATATTTACGAGAACGTAACCAATATGACGTCCCTTGGGAGAAGTGAGGATTTTGTCGAGGTTAAGGAAGCGGCGTGGGTTACACTCCGTGGATGTGAGGGAGAATTGGAATCAGAATATCCGGCTTATCTCGCCATAGAGAATGTGAGACGGCAAAAAGTCTTTACAAAGGATAAGGGGATGAGCAGACAGATTGTCGGCACAAAATACGCGATCCCGAAGATGTACACGATCAGCGAAAATGGGCAGAGAGTCTTTGATAAGAAAAAGGTGCTGTACGCTTCTGGCTACACAATAGATGATATGGCGGAAGGGGCCGGCATCTATGTGGACTGGCTGGATGACGGGAAGTATTACATCGTAAATTTTGTTTAGGGAAAAGGTAAGGCTGCATGAAAGAAACAGCAAAAGATTTGTTTGAACTGGAAAGCGCAGAGATGACGAGGCAGATGGCTAAAAGCGGCGGTGTGACGATAGCGGAGCACAATCGCGCACTGTCAGAACGGGCGAAAGCGCTTTTCGAACTGCATTATATTGATCGGGATATATACGAATTGTTGTGCATGGCGTGCAAGTACCATGATCTGGGGAAAGCCAATCCAAGGATGCAGGAGAGACTTGAACATGCGGAGCTTAAGTTTGACCCGGATCAGGAGATCCCTCACAACGTCCTGTCCATGTATCTGATGCCAAGAGATTCTTCAGCGGCGTACTATATCGTCCTGTTTGCGGTGGGATTTCATCACGATTACGGGGATGTGTTCTGGCTGCTGGAAGATCGGGAGAAACGGGAGCTTGCGGAAAAACTGCTGGCGCAGTGGAAGTGCGCCGCTCATCCGGGCAGGAGAGCAATAAAAACGATCAAAAGTTACATTGCACAGGCGGCGATAAAAGATAAGATGATACTGGTCAAGGGTCTTTTGCATAAATGTGATTATGCGGCCAGCGGCGATGTGGAAATTGAATATAAAAATGATTTCCTGCTTCGTAAAACGAAACAGTTTTTCGGGAGAAAAGGATATTCGCTGAATGAGATGCAGCGGTTCTGCCTGGAAAGACAGGATAAAAATATCATGGTCGCAGGGCAGACCGGGATGGGCAAGACAGAGGCGGCATTGTTATGGATCGGGGATCATAAAGGCTTTATTTTTCTGCCGGTGAAGACGGCAATTAACAAAATGTACGATCGGATAAGAGAAGAGATTATCAATGATGGGAGTGGTGACGGCGTAGAGAAACAACTCGGTCTTTTACATTCGGATGCGGTGTCCCGGCTGTTGGAGCAGCAGGAGAAAGATGCGCAGAAAGGGAAAAGTGCAGGCGGCAGTGTTTACCAGGAGATGGATGTGATTGCGTATCACAATCGCAGCAGGCAGCTTGCCATGCCGCTTACCATCTCAACGGTAGATCAACTGTTTGACTTCATTTTTCAATACCAGACTTATGAGTTGAAGCTTGCAACACTGTCGTACTCAAAAATCGTGATTGATGAGATTCAGATGTATGGTGCGGATCTGCTGGCAGATCTGATTTTCGGATTAAAGATGATTCGGGAACTGGGAGGCAGGATCGCCATTACAACGGCCACGCTTGCGCCTTTTGTGAGAGAGCGGATCGAAGAAGAGGTCGGAATGTTTGAATATGCCGTATTTTGCGATAGAGAGCAGATACGCCATAAAGTGAAGTGTGTGCCGGCGTTGATGGATACGGAAGCGATACGCGAACTGTTTTGGAAAGGCGGTAAGATACTTGTTATCTGCAATACCATAAAAAAGGCACAGAGGATGTATGAGGAATTGTGTGAACAGATCGGGGAAGAACAGGAAGACAAAATCCACCTGCTCCATTCTAAGTTTATACATCGGGACAGGGCCAGGAAAGAAACGATGATTTGTGAGTGTGGGAAGAGTGAACATGAGGACACAGTCATCTGGATCAGCACATCGCTTGTGGAAGCGAGTCTTGATATTGACTTTGATTATCTGTTCACGGAACTACAGGATATTCCGTCCTTACTGCAGAGAATGGGAAGGGTGAATCGGAAAGGGAAAAAGGCAGTCCAGGACTATAACTGTTTTGTCTATACCGAGATAGAGGATAAATATTTAGAACGCCCCATTGTTTCGGGAAGAGGGCAGAAAGGAGGCAATGCAGCTTTTATTGACGGAGATATCTTTGAATTGTCCAAACTGGCTTTGGAAGAAACGCTGAGGCAGGAGAAGGAGGGTATGCTTTCTGAGGGATGTAAAATAGGGATGATGGAAACATACTTTACGACAGAGAGACTGTTGGGTACAAACTATATGCAAAAGTACAGAAAACAGATGGAAAGACTTAAAGATATTGAATGGTATGAAGTGGACCGCAATGAAATCAGAATAAGAGAGGATATTTTTACAAAAGATGTGATCCCGGTATCCGTGTACGAATCCTGCCAACAGGAAATTGAGGATGGCGCCAGGAAGATACGTTCTTCCCATACAGGTATGCTTGAGCGGATCAAAGAGCGCAATCGTATGATGCAGTACACTGTTCCTGTGCAGAACTATATTGTGGAGGAGTATGAGAAGGCTGTCCGTAAGGGCCTGTCGGCAAAGCCTTGCCCTCCTGTGCAGATTGGAACTTATGAAAAGATAGCTGTCATAGATTGTGATTATGATGAACGGATAGGATTCCGTGCAAAAAAGTTTGATAAAGTAGAAGACCCTATTTTTGTATAGAAAGAGTGAGGGGAAGATGGAAGAGCGGATCACAGGAGTGATGATTTACTATTATTTTGTGTGCAAGAGAAAACTGTGGTACTTTATCCATGAAATCAGTATGGAGGCAGAAAACGAAAATGTCATGCTGGGGAAATTATTGGATGAAAGTAGCTACCAGAGAGGAGAGAAACACATTAATATTGATAATGTGATTAATATTGACTTTATCAAAGAACATAAAGAACTCCATGAAGTGAAGAAGAGCAGGGCGATAGAGGAGGCAGGCGTCTGGCAGGTAAAATACTATTTGTATTATCTGAAGCAAAGAGGCGTAGACGGATTAAAGGCAAAAATTGATTATCCTCTCTTGAAGAAAAATCTTATGGTTGAATTGACGCAGGAAGATGAAGCGCAGATAGAACGGATCATGGGTGATATTCATGCCATGAAGGAGCAAATGCTGCCGCCTGAGTTCTCCAAAGGGAAAATATGTGCGAAATGTGCTTATTACGATCTTTGTGTGATTTGAGCAGACTTTGCGATAAGTCATAGAAGTATACCATGAGGGGAGAGATATGGGACAGAGTTTTTATGTTTACAATAACGGTGATTTGAGAAGAAAAGACAATACACTGCAATTTACGCCATGTGAAGGGGAAAAGAGAGATATTCCGATAGAACGGATTGACGATATTTATGTGATGTCGGAAATGACCTTCAATACTGCTTTTATCAGTTATATATCTCAGTATGGCATACCCATTCATTTTTTTAACTACTATAATTTTTACACGGGGAGTTTTTATCCGAAAGAAAAGCTGCTGGCCGGGCAGCTTTTGGTAAAGCAGGTTGAGCACTATTCCGATTATGGTAAAAGAATCGTGATTGCCAGAAAATTTATTGAAGCGGCGGCAGATAACATATATAGAAATCTTCGGTATTATAATGGGCGGGGCAAAGATGTCTCTGCGTATATGTCGGAAGTGGATGACTTGCGAAGGAAAATACCTGATACAAATTCCATACAGGAATTGATGGGAATAGAGGGAAATATCAGAAAACACTATTATGCAGCGTGGAATGTGATTGTGGATCAGGAGATTCACTTTGAAAAGAGAGTGATGCACCCGCCGGATAATATGATAAATTCGTTGATCTCCTTTGTTAATTCCATGATTTATGCGAAAGTTCTGACGGAAATATACCATACACAGCTAAATCCAACGATCAGCTATTTGCATGAACCGGGAGTCAGAAGATTTTCGCTCTGCCTTGATATTGCAGAAGTGTTTAAGCCGCTTGTCGGCGACAGGTTGATTTTTTCTTTGTTGAACCGCCGGCAGATTACAGAGGACAGCTTTACCAAAGAATTAAATTTCCTGCATCTTACCAAGGAGGCTTCCGGGCTGATTGCAAAGGAATTAGAAGAACGGCTAAAGAAGACAATTATGCATAAGGAACTCGGGCGGCAGGTCAGTTACCAATACCTTATGCGCCTTGAGGCATATAAATTGACCAAGCATTTGATTGGTGAAAAGGAATATGAAGGGTTTAAAATATGGTGGTAAGATATGTATGTGGTGTTAGTATATGATATCAGCCAGAATAACAACGGACAGAGGCGCTGGTCCCATGTGTTCAAAACCTGTAAAAAGTATTTGACGCATATTCAAAATTCTGTTTTTGAGGGAGAGATCTCTAAAGTTCAACTAGTAAAACTGCAGCAGGAATTGAAGCCCTATATTGATAAAGGGGAAGATTCCGTTATTATTTTTAAAAGCCGCCAGGAAAAGTGGCTGGACAAAGAGTTTTGGGGAAAAGACGAGGATAAGACCAGTTTCTTTTTGTAACGGATTCTGTCGACTGGTAATGGCGCAAAAATCGCAGGGGGTTGACAAGGGAAGAAGTGGTCTGGGGTGCAGGGGCATAGCGGGAAGTATTTATGATAAATTAATGTGGGAATATTATCGTTTGCCGGGAGGTGGACAAAAGAGGCAGTGCTGGACGTGAATGGGTGGGAGAATATTTTGTGTGGGGTTGATATAGGAACAGAGTGGAATTTAAAGATTATGTGGCACGCATACCCGGTTATCAAGAAGTAGTTGATATAGGAACAGAGTGGAATTTAAAGGGATTACACGCTGATGAAGCCCATGCGGAAAAAGGAGTTGATATAGGAACAGAGTGGAATTTAAAGATTGAAACGGTAAATGAGCATGGTTATGAAGTAGCGTTGATATAGGAACAGAGTGGAATTTAAAGCTCGAACACTGTGCAGAACAAATGAATATAAGCATAGTTGATATAGGAACAGAGTGGAATTTAAAGCAATGGAGGCAGCAAAAGATAAGAAAGTGGCTGACAGTTGATATAGGAACAGAGTGGAATTTAAAGTTCGCTATGATTCAACAGTTTATTCAGTTTGCAAATGTTGATATAGGAACAGAGTGGAATTTAAAGCAGTCAACAAAGTAGCTGGAAAGGAGACGAGGGAACGTTGATATAGGAACAGAGTGGAATTTAAAGGGGGAACTAAGAAGAAAAGAAAGTAGCGGTGGCATGGTTGATATAGGAACAGAGTGGAATTTAAAGGTGATGATGATGTGCTGGAAGCTGCACAGGACGGCGTTGATATAGGAACAGAGTGGAATTTAAAGTAAAATATGAGCATAGAAAAAAATCGGAGGGAGTTCGTTGATATAGGAACAGAGTGGAATTTAAAGGAAACAGCTGGTTTAATATTGAGCGGTATGGTGATAGTTGATATAGGAACAGAGTGGAATTTAAAGGACGCTAAAAGAGACTGGGCAAGGTACACTGCAGAAGTTGATATAGGAACAGAGTGGAATTTAAAGTTGCTATTTTGTAGCCGGAATAGTGGCGGAGGTACTGTTGATATAGGAACAGAGTGGAATTTAAAGTTTGAACAGATTGTTTGTTGACGGCGCAGGGCTTTTGTTGATATAGGAACAGAGTGGAATTTAAAGACAAATTGTTGCGGACAGTTCAACGGCGGCGGTTGGTTGATATAGGAACAGAGTGGAATTTAAAGTTTGTGGACGGGAAAGAGTCGGAGGTTGCGGCGTACGTTGATATAGGAACAGAGTGGAATTTAAAGCCTTAAATGGTGCAGTTTTTTCAGGGAGCATAGGAGTTGATATAGGAACAGAGTGGAATTTAAAGTCTATCAGTGAGGTGGACGGGAAAGTTGAAATTGCGTTGATATAGGAACAGAGTGGAATTTAAAGAGAAGCCAATGACATGCACATTGATGATGTGAAAGCGTTGATATAGGAACAGAGTGGAATTTAAAGTACAGAATGCCAGGACATTCATGTTGCGATCAACGGTTGATATAGGAACAGAGTGGAATTTAAAGTCTACGCGAGAAGACAGAAACAGAAAAACGGCTGGTTGATATAGGAACAGAGTGGAATTTAAAGATCAACAGAATGTCAGACATGTCCATAGAACTTACAGTTGATATAGGAACAGAGTGGAATTTAAAGTCGACAACATGGAAGAATCTTGAGCCGCATTCACTTGTTGATATAGGAACAGAGTGGAATTTAAAGTCCCGAACTTTCGGAAGGTGACGGCGAAATCCCGGAGTTGATATAGGAACAGAGTGGAATTTAAAGAACGCAAGACAGGACTTAGACAGTTACCGTGACGCGGGTTGATATAGTAACAGAGTGGAATTTAAACGGCGTCCCCAGGATTAGACCGTTCGGGTTTGTAGAGATAGCAAAAAAAGTGGAATGCTAAGGCAACTGTCAGTATTGGCCGATGTAAATTTTCATGGCAGAAATAGTCTGTCTTCGCTTGTAGTGCAGGATCGTAGTGCAGGATCATTATCGCCGGACTTGACAAAAGAATAAATAAACTGGTATGATTGTACCGAACAAGGGCGTTCTTACAGGGATAGAACGCCCTAAAATTATGCTTATAAGCGTGGAAAGGGAGGCGCTGCATGAGAAAAAACTATAGCAGGGAAGAGATCTTGAAGCTGGTCGAAGAGGAGGATGTGGAATTTATCAGACTCCAGTTTACAGATATTTTTGGAAATCTGAAAAATGTGGCCATCACGGCGGGCCAGCTTGAGAAAGCTCTTGACAACGACTGCATGTTTGATGGTTCCTCAATTGAAGGTTTTGCTGATGTGGAGGAGTCGGACATGTATCTGCATCCCGATTACAGCACGCTGGAAATTTTTCCGTGGAGACCTCAGCAGGGAAAAGTCGCCAGACTGATCTGTGATGTGCACCGTCCCGACAGAACTCCTTTTGCAGGAGATCCCCGTCATATCCTAAAGCGGGCGGTCCGGGAGGCGGAAGAGATGGGCTTTACGTTCCGGGTGGGAGCAGAGTGCGAGTTTTTCCTGTTCCATCTGGATGACAACGGCATGCCGACTACGCTTACCCATGAAAAGGCGGGATACTTTGATGTGGGACCGGCGGATTTTGGAGAAAATGCAAGGCGGGATATGGTGCTGACGCTGGAAGACATGGGATTTGTGGTGGAGGCTTCCCATCACGATGTGGCGCCGGCCCAGCATGAGATCAGTTTTCGGTATGACGAGGCGTTAGCGACAGCGGACAACATTATGACATTTCGTCTGGCGGTCAGAACCATCGCAAAAAGGCACGGGCTTCATGCTACCTTTATGCCAAAACCCAAATATGGGGTGAACGGATCCGGCATGCATATCAATATGTCCCTGTCAAAAGACGGCAGAAATATTTTTGCGGAGGAAAAGGACGCAAATGGGTTAAGCCGTGAGGCATATGCTTTTCTTGGCGGGATAATGGAGCATATGCGCGGGATGACGGCAGTTACGAACCCGATTGTAAATTCCTATAAAAGGCTTGTCCCCGGTTTTGAGGCGCCGGCATATATCGCCTGGAGCACGACCAACAGAAGTTCTCTGATCCGCATTCCAGCGGCCAGGGGGGAGGCGGTGCGGATAGAGCTTCGCAGTCCCGATCCGACAGCTAATCCCTATCTGGCGCTTGCGGCGATTCTCAGGGCCGGTCTGGACGGAATCAGGAGACAGGTGTCTGTGCCGGAGCGCGTGGACTGCAATATTTTTCGCATGAGCGAACAGGAGCGGAGTAAACGGAACCTGGAAAAGCTGCCGGGGACGCTTGCCGAGGCTGTGTCATGCATGGAAAAGGATTCGTTTATGAAGGACACGCTGGGAGAGCATATTTTCACGAAATACATTACACAGAAAAAAGAGGAGTGGAACCGCTACCGCAGTCAGATTACGGATTGGGAGATCAATGAGTACCTGAATCGGTTTTAAAGATTGTGTAGTGTGTTGCCGGCTAAAATGAAATAGTGTATGTTTTCGCGGTGACAGGAAGGGGGTGAGCGTGTGTTTCACATCATAGTGGTTCTGCCAAAGCCTGAAGACGCGAAAGGCATCCGCAATCTGCTGATCAAAAACGGGTTCCATGTTGACAGCGTGTGTGCGACAGGCTCTCAGGCCCTTAGCAGGATGGACGATTTCAATGACGGACTTGTGATCTGCAGTTACAGGATGTCCGATATGATGTACAGTGAACTTCACGCCTGCCTTCCGAAAGGATTTGAGATGCTTCTGTTAGCCTCAGCGAATATACTCAGAGAGTGCGATCTGCGAAATATAATGAGTCTTGCCATGCCGCTTAAGGTGCATGATCTGATCAACACAGTGGATATGATGGGGCAGGCCATCGAGCGGCGCAGACAGCGGCAGAGACAGCGCCCCAGAGAGCGCAGCGCGCAGGAGGAAGGACTGATCAGGGAGGCGAAGGCGCTTCTGATGAACCGCAATCATATGACGGAGGAGGAAGCCCACCGCTATTTGCAAAAATGCAGCATGGACAGCGGTACCAATCTGGTGGAGGAAGCCCAGATGGTTCTCGCCATGATGCGGACGTGACAGCTGCACGGCGGGAGCATGCGTGCAGTGTATGATATGGTAGCATTTTGGCAGGGATGGATGTATACTTGAAAGAAACTGGAAAATGGTGCAGGAGCATCACAGATATGCCGTGATGGCGCGTGGATCTGTTTGTGCGAAACGGCAGTTGAGATTTGTGTGACAGCGTCGCATGGATGCTCCGGAATGGAGATGGACATGAAATTCACGAAAATGCAGGGCTGTGGCAACGATTATGTCTATATTGACGGAAGCCGTGAGCAGATCCCGCAGGAGGAGAAGCCGGAGCTGGTCCGCCGTCTGAGTGACAGGCATTTCGGTATCGGCGGGGACGGGGTAATCTTTATCAACCCTTCCGATGAGGCGGATTTTGAGATGGAGATGTACAATGCGGACGGCAGCAGGTCGGAGATGTGCGGCAACGGCATCCGCTGTGTGGGAAAATTCGTTTATGACAAAGGGCTCACGGACAAAACTGACATAACTGTCATAAGCGCAGGGAGCATAAAGTATCTGACGCTTTTGGTGAAAGACGGAAAAGTGGAGCAGATAAAGGTCAATATGGGCGCGCCGGAGCTGAGGGCGGCGCTGGTGCCTGTAGTCAGTGAGAACGAGCGGGTGATCGGTGAGCAGATTCATGTGCAGGGGAAAGACTATAAAATGACATGTGTGTCAATGGGTAATCCCCACGCCGTGATTTTTATGAATGGGGTGGAAACACTTGCCATAGAGGAGATTGGCCCTTATTTTGAAAACCACGAGCGGTTTCCCAGGCGGACGAACACGGAGTTTGTGGAAGTGATCGACACAACGACCGTGCGCATGCGGGTCTGGGAGCGGGGCACAGGGGAAACACTTGCCTGCGGCACAGGCGCATGTGCGGTGGTGGCAGCCTGTGTCTTGAACGGTCTGACGGAAGAGACCGTCACGGTAAAGCTTTTAGGCGGCGATCTCACTGTCACCTGGGACAGGGCGGCGAATCTGATCTATATGACAGGGCCTGCGGTTACGGTTTTTGAGGGTGAAATACAGGAAGGATGACTTGAGAAAAAGTGTACTTGATGAAGCAAGGAAGGATCTGAAAAATATGGTAAAAGTAAATGACAATTATTTAAAACTACCGGGAAGTTACTTGTTTTCGACTATTGGGAAAAAGGTGAACGCTTACGCGGCGGCTAACCCGGACAAAAAGATAATCCGGCTCGGGATCGGCGATGTGACAAGGCCGCTTACTCCTGCGGTGATAGGCGCGCTGCACAGGGCGGTGGACGAGATGGCTGATGAGAAAACCTTCCGCGGTTACGCGCCGGACTTAGGCTACGAATTTTTAAGAAATGCCATTGCTGAAAATGACTATAAGGCCAGGGGCTGCCGGATTGAGGCGGACGAAGTTTTTGTGTCTGACGGGGCAAAGTGCGATTCCGGCAATATTCAGGAGATTTTTGCCACGGACAATAAGATTGCAGTCTGCGATCCCGTCTATCCCGTGTATGTGGACACCAATGTGATGGCTGGCAGGACAGGCGTTTATGATGAGAATACGGGCAACTGGAGCGATGTGATCTACATGCCCTGCACAGAGGAAAACGGCTTTGCGCCGGAGCTGCCAAAGACAGTGCCGGATCTGATTTACCTGTGTTTTCCGAACAACCCCACGGGATCCACCGTCACGAAAGCACAGCTGCAGGAGTGGGTGGACTATGCCAACAAAAACGGTTCCGTCATCATCTATGACGCGGCTTACGAGGCATATATTTCCGAGGCGGACGTACCCCACAGCATCTACGAGTGCGCTGGGGCGAGAACATGTGCCATAGAGCTTCGCTCCTTCTCCAAAAACGCGGGTTTTACCGGCGTGCGTCTGGGTTTTACCGTGGTACCCAGGGAGCTTAAGGCGGGGGAGGTATCGCTTCACGGGCTCTGGGCAAGGAGACACGGTACAAAGTACAACGGTGCACCTTACATGATCCAGCGGGCGGGCGAGGCGGTTTACAGCGAGGCAGGAAAGAAAGAGACGCGGGAACTGGTTGCCTATTATATGAAGAATGCGGCTTATATTCTGGAAGGCCTCAAAAGCGCAGGATATACGGTATCTGGCGGCGTCAACGCGCCGTATATCTGGCTGAAAGCGCCGAACGGCATGACGAGCTGGGAGTTCTTTGACTATCTTCTGGAGACGGCAAATGTGGTCGGCACGCCCGGATCGGGATTTGGGCCGAGCGGCGAGACGTATTTCCGGCTGACGGCGTTTGGAAGCTATGAAAACACCGTGGAGGCGGTGGACCGAATTAAGAAGCTGGGGGCGTAAGACATGGATATCTATTTACTGCGGCACGGGGAGACGGACTGGAATAAGAAACGACTCCTGCAGGGACATACGGACATTCCGTTGAATGAAAGAGGAAGAGCGCAGGTGGAAGATACCGTGCGCAGGCTGCGTGCGCTTGACATGAGGATGGACGCTGTCGTTTCCAGTCCCTTGAAGCGGGCGAGGGAAACCGCAGAGATTGCGGCACGCATACTGGAATATCCGCAGGAGAAGATTGTCGTGGAAGACCTTCTCATTGAGCGCGGTTTTGGCGAGGGGGAAGGCATGTTGTTGGAGGAGATGAAGGCGCAGTATCCCGACAGTGACTGTCCCGGCATGGAGTCCAAAGAGGCGCTGGTAAGGCGCAGCGGACAGGCGTTCCAAAAAATAGCAAGCGTTTTTTCTGATGCGGAGCGGATTCTTTTGACCGCGCACGGGGCAGTTCTGTTTGCTCTTTTAGAAGCGGTCTCAGAGGAGACAATTCCCTATACAGGGAGGGCGGCATGTATCACCCAGGGCAGCATTTATCGGATCCGCAGGGTGGATGGCAGGATTTCTTTTGCCGCTTATGAGGAAGAAGCGGGCGGATTTTTGGAGCTGGACGCGGAGGGAATCGGCCGATTGGCGAAAATATACCTGTGAGTTTCAAACCGATTCTATTCCCCGGCTGATGGTGCATTTTTTGGCTCTTATGCCGTTCTTTTTTGGATAAACGTTGTATTTTTTACCGTACACGAGTACTTTTAGCATAAAGAGCTTGCACATTGGAAAGAATTATGTTATACATGTATACAAAGGTGTAGGAAAGGCTTTCCGTTGGCAGGAAAGCGGCCTGCAGAACAAATGCAAAGAAGGAGACTCTCCCTGAGGGAAGCGACAGGAATACGGCGTCACCGACTGAGAGCGCTGTTTGTGAAAGACAGGGAAGGGAACACTCTGGAGCAGATTGCCTGAACTCCATAGCAGGGCATCGGCATTAGGATAAGCCGGAATGCGGAGGGATATGACATTGATGTCATAAATGGAATAGGGCAGTACGTTACACGCGTTAAGTGTTTGAGAGGGTAAGGCGAAACTGCATTCTGTTTGCAGATGCCGGCTTACCAAGGCGGGTGGTACCGCGGATAATGAAACATATCCGTCCCGGAATACAGAAATGTGTTCCGGGGCGTTTTTTGTTCCGGGACACCATGTGAAGGAGGTAACCATGACGAACAGGAATATTTACAGGGATGTAACTTTACGCGAAATCAGTGAGGGCGACATCGGCAGGGAACTGCGTGTGGCGGGCTGGATTGAGAACATCAGGGATCACGGCGGCGTGTCCTTCCTGGATCTGCGGGACATGTACGGCGTGCTGCAGGTGGTGATGCGTGACACCTCTCTTTTGGAGGGACTGTCCAAGGAGATGAGCGTTTCCATCGAGGGGCTGATTGAGAAGCGGGATGAGGAGACGTACAACCCCCGGATTCCGACGGGAACGATCGAGCTGGAGGCCCATAAGGTGGATGTGCTTGGCAGAGTATATAAGCAGCTTCCCTTTGAGATTATGACTTCGAGGGAAACCAGGGAGGAGGTGCGTCTGAAATACCGTTATCTGGATCTGCGCAACCAGAAAGTGAAGGACAATATTATCTTCCGTTCCCAGGTGATCGCATATCTGCGGGAAAAGATGACGGAGCTTGGCTTTCTGGAGATTCAGACGCCGATTCTGTGCGCCTCTTCACCGGAGGGCGCGAGAGACTATATCGTGCCTTCAAGAAAATATAAAGGTAAGTTTTACGCCCTGCCGCAGGCGCCTCAGCAGTTCAAGCAGCTTCTGATGGTGTCGGGATTTGACAGGTATTTCCAGATCGCGCCATGTTTCCGGGATGAGGATGCCAGGGCGGACCGCTCGCCCGGCGAATTTTACCAGTTGGATTTTGAGATGAGCTTTGCCACCCAGGAGGATGTGTTTGCGGTGGGTGAGGAGGTGCTGTCCGCTGTGTTTGAGAAATTTGCGCCACATGGGGCGGCGGTGACAAAGGCGCCGTATCCGATTATCAGTTATAAACAGGCGATGTTAGAGTTCGGCACGGATAAGCCGGATTTGAGAAACCCGCTTCGCATCATTGACCTGACAGACTTTTTCCAGGCATGTACCTTCAAACCGTTCCAAGGCAGAACCGTCCGCGCCGTTAAAGTGCACGCGGAGATGTCGAAAGGATTCCACGAAAAGCTGCTCAAGTTTGCCACGGATATGGGCATGGGCGGTCTCGGCTATCTGGAGGTGGCGGAGGATTTGAGTTACAAAGGGCCGATCGACAAGTTTATCCCGGAGGAGAAAAAAGGAGAACTGCGTGAATTGGCGGGACTTACCGCAGGCGATACCATCTTCTTTATCGCGGACAGGGAGGAGCGGGCGGCCTTCTATGCGGGTCAGATCCGCACTGAGCTTGGGCAGAAGCTGGATCTGCTGGAAAAAAACGCGTTTCGGTTTTGCTATGTCAATGATTTTCCCATGTTTGAGCGGGATCCGGAGACAAAGCAGATCGGTTTTACCCATAATCCTTTTTCCATGCCCCAGGGCGGTCTGGAAGCGCTCAACAAGATGGATCCGCTGAAAGTGCTGGCGTATCAGTACGATATTGTCTGCAACGGCGTGGAACTTTCTTCCGGCGCGGTGCGCAACCATGACATGGAAATTATGGAGAAAGCCTTTGCCATTGCGGGCTATGACGGGGAAACTTTGAGGACAAAGTTTGGGGCGCTGTATCAGGCGTTCCAGTTCGGGGCGCCGCCCCATGCGGGTATGGCGCCGGGCATTGACCGTATGGTTATGCTGCTCAGAGGCGAGGAGAACATCAGGGAGGTGATCGCTTTTCCCATGAGCGGTTCTGCGCAGGATCTGATGTGCGGCGCGCCGGGAGATGTGACGGAGCAGCAGCTTAGAGAGGTGCATATCAAGGTCAGGGCATAGGTTATCTGAGATAGAAAGCGGATGAAGGCTGATTTTGGCGTCGCCGCGCGATCACTTCGGAAAAGCGTACTTGGAAAATGCGGAGAGGAAAGGAGAAACATGGCCAACATTATAAATGATGAGACAATAGAATATGTAGGCATTCTGGCCAAGCTGGAGCTGTCTGACGCGGAGCGGGAGCAGGCCAAGTCGGATATGGGGCGGATGCTTGACTACATCGACAAACTGGGGGAGCTTGACACCACGGACGTAGAGCCGTTGTCCCATGTATTCCCGGTGGAAAATGTATTCCGGGAGGATGTGGTAACCAACGGGGATGAAAGAGAACGGATCTTATCCAATGCGCCTCAGGAGAAAGAGGGGATGTTTGTGGTGCCGCGGACGTTCGGGTGACGGTGAGGGAAACATACCGTACGAACGGGAAAGACGAGGAAGAGCGATATGAATATAGTAGATATGACGGCGGTGCAATTGTCGGCGGCGATCATGGAAGGAAGAACCACAGCCGTGGAAGCTGCGGAGGCTGTACTTGCACGGATTGAGAAAGAAGATAAAAAATATAATTGTTATGTTACTGTGGACAGGGACGGCGCGCTGGCGCAGGCAAAGGCGGTACAGGCAAAAATTGAGGCAGGAGAACTGACAGGACCGCTGGCGGGTGTGCCTGTGGCGGTGAAGGACAATATCTGTACGGATGGACTGCGCACCACCTGTTCTTCTAAGATGCTGCATCATTTTGTGCCCGCTTACTCAGCGGAGGCCGTGAGAAATCTGCAGCGGGCGGGAGCGGTGATTCTGGGCAAAACCAATATGGACGAGTTCGCGATGGGATCCACCACGGAGACCTCCGCCTATGGTCCCACAAGAAACCCGAGAAATACAGAACATGTGCCGGGCGGCTCCTCGGGCGGTTCTGCGGCGGCAGTGGCAGCAGGCGAGTGTGTTTACGCCATCGGCTCCGACACAGGCGGTTCCATCAGACAGCCGGCTGCCTACTGCGGGGTGGTTGGCATGAAACCGACTTACGGCACGGTTTCCCGTTACGGGCTGATAGCTTACGGCTCCTCCCTGGACCAGATCGGCCCGCTGACGAAAGATGTGGCGGACTGCGCGGCGGTGCTGGAGGCGCTGGCCTCCCATGACCCGAAAGATTCCACTTCTGTTTCCAGAGAGGACACGAATTTTACGGCGTCCCTCACGGATCATGTGGAAGGACTGCGCATCGGCATTCCCAATGACTATCTGGGAGAGGGACTTGACGGCGAGGTGCGGGCGGCTGTTTTGCAGGCGGCGGAAGTTCTGGAGAAAAGAGGCGCGGTGGTAGAGCGGTTTGACTTAAGCCTGGTGGAATACGCGATTCCCGCATACTATACCATCGCGGCGGCGGAGGCCAGTTCCAACCTGGAGCGGTTTGACGGCATTAAGTACGGCTACCGCGCCGAAACCTTTGAGGGACTTCATAACATGTACAAGAAATCCCGCTCGGAGGGCTTTGGGGAGGAGGTAAAACGCCGCATCATGCTTGGGTCTTTCGTGTTGAGTTCCGGCTATTACGATGCCTACTATCTGAAGGCGCTGAAGGTGAAAGCGCTGATTAAGAAGGCCTTCGACACTGCCTTTGAAAAATACGATCTGATTCTTGGGCCGGTGGCGCCCACCACCGCGCCGAAGTTGGGAGAGAGCCTGGCAGATCCGATTCAGATGTATCTGGGGGATATTTATACCATTGCCGTGAATCTGGCGGGACTGCCGGGCATCAGCGTTCCCTGCGGTGAGGACAGCAGGGGGCTGCCCATCGGCCTGCAGCTCATTGGGGACTGTTTTCAGGAGAAGAAGCTGTTTCAGGCGGCGTATACTTACGAGCAACGCGAACAACGCGAGAAGAAGTTCTAAAGACATCGCGCCATTGGACGCGATGCCAAGAACTTCTAAGTTTCGTGTGGGAGAATGACTGAAATACGTCATTCTCCGGGCAATTGGAGGTAAATATAAATATGAGTAAACAATACGAAACCGTAATCGGCCTGGAAGTCCATGTGGAGCTGGCCACAAAAACAAAGATTTTCTGCGGCTGTTCCACCGCCTTTGGGGCTGCGCCAAACACCCAGACCTGCCCGGTCTGCACAGGAATGCCGGGTTCCCTGCCGGTGCTTAACAGAAAAGTTTTGGAGTATGCCATTGCCGTGGGGCTGGCGACAAACTGCGATATCACGCGCTATGCGAAATTTGACAGAAAAAATTACTTTTACCCGGACAATCCGCAGAATTATCAGATTTCCCAGCTCTATCTCCCTATCTGCCGAAACGGCGGCGTGGAGATCGAAACGGAACAGGGAGGCAGAAAGATTGTGGGCATCCATGAAATCCACATGGAGGAGGACGCGGGCAAGCTGATCCATGACGAGTGGGAGGACTGCAGTCTGGTGGATTATAACCGTTCCGGCGTGCCGCTCATCGAGATTGTGTCAGAGCCTGACATGCGAAACGCCGGGGAGGTGATCGCTTATCTGGAAAAACTGCGGCTGCTGATCCAGTATCTGGGCGCTTCGGACTGCAAACTGCAGGAAGGCTCCATGCGCGCGGACGTGAACCTTTCCGTCAGGGAAGCGGGGGCAGAGAAATTTGGCACCCGGACAGAGATGAAGAACCTGAACAGCTTCAAGGCCATCACAAGAGCGATCGAGGGAGAAACGGCCAGGCAGATCGATCTGATCGAGGCGGGGGAGAGCGTGGTGCAGGAAACCAGAAGATGGGACGACGCTAAGGGTGAGTCTTACGCCATGCGGAGCAAGGAGGATGCCCAGGATTACCGTTACTTTCCGGATCCGGATCTGACCCCGATCAACGTAAGCGAAAAGATGCTGGAGGAAATCCGCGCCGGACAGCCGGAGTTTCGCACGGAAAAAATGGCGCGTTACCGGGAAGAATTTGATATTCCCGACTATGATATCGAGATCATCACAGGGGAGAAGCCCCTTGCGGATCTGTTTGAGGCGGCGGTGGCGCTGGGGGCGCAGCCCAAGAAGGTGTCTAACTGGATTATGGGGGAAACCATGCGTCTGATGAAAGAGCGGGAAGTGGACGCATCGGATCTGCGCTTTTCGCCGGAGAATCTGGCGAAGCTGATTGCCCTTACCGAGACGAAGCAGATCAACAGCTCGGTGGCGAAGGAAGTGTTTGAGGTGATGTTTGAGGAAAATGTGGATCCCGGGCAGTATGTGGAGGAAAAGGGGTTAAAGACCGTCAATGACGAAGGGGCCCTTAAGAAGACCATAGAGGAAGTGATTGCCGCAAACCCCCAGTCCGTGGAGGATTATCGGAACGGCAAAGAGAAAGCCATCGGTTTCCTCGTGGGGCAGACCATGAAGACAATGAAGGGGAAAGCAGATCCGGGGGCGGTGAACCAGAAACTGCGGGAACTTTTACAAAAATGACAAATGTGTCATGTTTTGGGAGCGTGACAAAGGAATAGGCATTGCAAAGCGTGAATATGCCAGAGAAACAGATGCGCCAGAGCAGATCGATCAGCTTCTGGCGCAAATTGTTTATGATGGAATATTTTAAATCTGATAAAAAGGCACTGATTTATGTTTCGGTGTTATCCTCGAATAAGTAGTTTAGAAATTGCAGTGTTATCTTCGGACTCTCCACCGAAAGCGGAATCCCGATCACGATTTCCGAAGGATATCCCTGAAAGGTGTAGCCGCGATCCGCAATGTAATCGTAGCAGCCGGAATCGCCCAGCTTATTTCCTGTCTGCGGGATGCGGATGCCGACGGTCACGGGCTTTTCCATAGTGGAGGGGTCGCTGTGGTCGATGACGCTGTTGTAGACGGCTTCCTGCGCGGTCTCCATATCTTCCAGTGTGTCGCCCGTATCTTCATCAAAGGCGGCGCCGTCTGTGTAGTAGAGCAGATCGGCATAGGGAGCCAGTTCCTCTTTGGTAAAGACGGTATTCAGATCATAGAAGTACTCAAGACGTGCATAGCCTTCGAAGGTTTCCGTGTCCGCCACAATGGCATGGATATCTCCGGCCTGCATCATGGCGGCCATTTTCTGCCGGTTGGCAACATCGTACTGGCTGCCGCCGTCGGCGGATATAGAGACAGAAGTGTCAATATTTACCTGATAAGCCTCCGGGTCAATGCCTGCGTATTCCATGAACGCTTCGTCCCATGCGGCTGCGGTGACAGCGTGATCCCCGGAAGTGTCCGCGTTCAAAAGAATCGCGTAGAAAGCGAAAGGCTTATTGGAACGATAGGAGTTGATGAAGCTTATGACAAAGACAACCACGATGACGGCCGCGATCGTGTGTACCTTATAGTAATCCCAGAAATAAGCGAGCTTTTCTCTGGGAGTCATGGTGGCAAAGGCTTTTTTCTGTTGCTCTCTGATCTCTTCTACCACGGAATTGTGTGACGACATGATACGTTCCTTTCTTCCCGCAGATCATCTGACTTAGACCTTCGACGGAAACAGACAGCCTGTGGGAGTGAGATTTTTCTTCTTATATGTTATAATGGATACAGACTGCGAAGAATACAGCATTTCACATTATGCTTTTATGATAAATATTTTGGAAATGGTTGTCAATGATGGGAAGATTTAGTTTGTGTGAAATTTCTATAAACAGAGAATGAATATCCATTAACAGATTGACGTGTTTTTGTATAAAGAATATAATGGGTTATAAAAGCGGGACTTGGGAGGCTGTTATGGCGAGAACAATAGGAATCGGAATTCAGGATTTTGGGGAAATAATAAAAAATAACTGCTTTTATGTGGATAAAACGGCCTTTATCAAGGAATGGTGGGAAAACATGGATAGTGTTACCCTGATTACCAGACCGCGCCGCTTCGGGAAAACCCTGACCATGAGTATGACGGAACAGTTTTTTTCGGTCAAATATGCGGGAAGGGGCGACTTGTTTGATGGACTTTTCATCTGGCAGGAGGAAAAATACCGCGCCATGCAGGGGACATACCCTGTGATCAGCCTTTCTTTTGCGAATATCAAGGAGAACAATTATAAAGATACGCGGGATAAGATCGTACAGCTTCTTGCCCGCGAATACGCAAGATGCGCGTTTTTGTTGGAAGGAGACTGCCTGAACGGGCAGGAAAAGGATCTGTTTCTCAGAAAGACGGCAGATATGGGGGATGTGGACGCGACGCTGGCACTTCATCAGCTGTCAGAATTTCTGTATCGCTATTATCGGAAAAAGGTGATTATTCTGCTGGACGAATACGACACGCCCATGCAGGAAGCCTATGTCCATGACTACTGGGAAGAGCTTGTGGCCTTTACCAGAAGCATGTTCAACGCTGCCTTTAAGACAAACCCGTGGCTGGAGAGAGCCATTATGACAGGGATCACCAGAGTCAGCAAGGAGTCCATCTTTTCGGATCTGAACAATATAGAGGTGGTCACCACCACGTCAGGGAAATACGAAACGGCCTTTGGGTTTACGGAGCCGGAGGTGTTTTCGGCGCTGGATGAATTTGGCATGGGCGCAGAAAAGCAGGATGTCAAGCGGTGGTATGACGGCTTTATTTTTGGGGAAGAGAGGGATATTTATAATCCCTGGTCGATCCTTAATTTACTGGATAAAAGAAAGTTTACCACTTATTGGGCGAATACCAGCTCCAACAGTCTGGCCGGTAAGCTGATCAGGGAGGGAAGCAGGGATGTGAAGGAATCGTTCGAAAGACTGATGAAAGGCGAACATCTCTGGGTTCCCATCGACGAGCAGATCGTTTACAACCAGCTTGACACGAACGAGTATGCGATCTGGAGCATGCTTGTGGCAGGCGGCTATCTGAAAATACAGGATTACGAAGAGTATGGGAAAGACGAGATCATAGGCGAACCCAAATATGAGCTGACGCTTACCAACCATGAAGTGGAGATTATGTTTAAGAATATGATCAGAGGCTGGTTTGCGGGGGATGTGTCGAACTATAACGCATTCGTCAGGGCGCTTTTGTCTGGCGATCTGGATGCCATGAATGAATATATGAACCAGATTGCCGGGAACACGTTCAGTTATTTTGACACGGGTAAGCGCGCTTCCGGGAAAGCGGAGCCGGAGCGGTTTTATCATGGGTTTGTGCTGGGGCTTATGGTGCAGATGGAGGACTGTTACACGGTCACATCCAACCGGGAGAGCGGGTTCGGCAGATATGACATCATGTTAGAGCCGAAAAAGGAAAATCTGGATGCGATTTTGATTGAGTTTAAGGTATTTAATCCCAGAAGGGACAATAGCCTCGAAGACACCGTGCAGGCGGCGCTTTTACAGATAGAAGAGAAAAAGTATGCGCAGACACTTATCGCGAAGGGGATTTCGGAGGAGAGGATTCGGAAGTACGGATTTGCATTTAAGGGGAAAGAAGTGCTGGTCGGGTAACGGAATGGCGGCAGAGCTATCATGTTTACAGGTAGTGTCCACAATGTTATGATAACATACAAGTATTGTGGTGGGATTTAGCAGAAAGGGGGAATTTTACATGGCAGAACCATTACGCAGGTCAGCCAATGCATTGCTGGAAGCGATCGCTAAGGCATCGCAGAATGCGGAACCGGCGAAATTCGGACAGACGGCAGCTTCCGTGCTCAGTCTGATGGACGGGACTTCCCGGATAGAGGCATTCCGTGGAATTGTCGATGCCGCAGATGCCGCAGACGAATTATCCGAAAAGGCTGTTCAGGAGCAGAAAGGTCTGATTGTCTCGAAGGATGATTTGAAATGCATACTCAGATATGTGGATATGGCGAAGGCACTGCCTCTCACAAAGGAGACGGCGGAGACTTATCTGGGCTATAAAAGCAACGATTCGTTTTTTGAGGAGGAAAAGCATAAATTTCTGATGCCGGAAAAACAGGTTGCCTTTGATAAGCCGATCTATGATCATGCGGTCCAGTGGGATCCGCTGGCGGTGGAAATCCAGAATGTCGGTAAGACATTGACGGATTATGCGAAACTTTTTGCTTCCAGAGCGGACAGTACGGTCGAGGTGCTGCAGGATCTGAATAAGTATTTAAAAGTGCATGGATTTATCGCGGACGATTCTGGTAAGCAAATTGTAGAGTGCGGAACAGAGATGCTCAGACTCTGGAAGGACGATACCGGGCGGCATAAGGATAACGTACAGAAAACTTACAGGAAGCTTGGTGTATTCAGAGACGAGATGAACGACAAGATCAGCAAGAGTGTCGTAGATCGTTCCAAGGCGATCGCGGCGCTCGATCTGTGTACCGAGCAGCGGGATTTACAGCAGGAGATTGATGATCTGAAGCAGGAAATTAAATCTTTGGAACAGGAATACAAGGAGGCTGTGGGACTTGCCTTTACCGGCTCGGCAGGATTGGTATTGGGAATTCCGGGGATTATTTCATGGGCGGTTACAGGCGGCATTTATGGAGACCGGGCTGAGAAGATCAGGAAAAAGAAGAAGGAGAAGAACCGCGAGCTGAAGCCTCTTGAGGAAAAACTGGATAAATATAGCAAGATTGACGGCAGTATCAAAAAACTGGAGACTTCCATAACGGATATTTCTCACGCACTGTCCTCTGCGGATATAGGACTGCAGCATATTATGACGGTGTGGAACAGTCTGGAGCAGGATATCGACAACGCCCTGCTGCACCTTAACAGAATGGATGACCCTGAATATGTGAAATATGTGTTTACATTGACGAACGAGCTGAAAGAAGCCAGAACCTCATGGGCGGGCTGTAAGAAAATTGCAGAGGATCTTCTGAGATGTTTTAAAGAAGCGTATGAGGAGTACGGGAAGACTAAAAAATAGCGAAAGGGAAAGGGGAATTTACGATGGATTTTGATCGTGCAAAGATGGAAGATACTTACACGAAAATAAAGCATGTGGATATGGAACATTTCCCGGACACGATGAAGGATCTGTTTCTGGCGGCGGCTGACCTGCGTACATACGGTGCGCAGGTTTATCAGACGTTTACACAGACCATGTACAGCAAAATGCCGTCCATGCTCCGGGATGCCTGCGTCTACTCCGAGCCGGAGCAGTTTGCACAGATCGAGGAGAAGATCCGCGCGGCAAAGACGCCGGAGGAGAAAAAAGAGTACGAAGAAATTTTTGTGGATATGGAAGCGGTTTTTCTGAGAGAGGGAAAGGCGTTTGCCGGCAGTTTCGGTGCGATTGCCCGGACGGTGCGGGAGGACAGTGCCATTATCGGGAAGAACTGCAGGAAGGATCTGACATCCGGGACTTTCTTTTACGGCAAAATAGAGGACTCCATGCGGATCAGGGGCAGCCAGATCGCGGATATGGCTGGGGTGATCAAGGATGTATATGTGGAGCCGATGCAGAAGTTAAAGGAGCAGATCAAGTCCTATGACGCGGATATCGAAAAATATCTGGATCCCAATAAAGCGTTTGAGCGGTTTATGAAGGCTCTGCCCAGTGCGGAGGAATTTGCAAACCTTACTAAATTCGCCGAGGAAAAGGCGGATGCCAAAGTGCAGGCGATGAAGGCGGCATATGCAGTGGCGTTAAAAGGAATCGAGTACATAGGAGGTAAGATAGTCAATTTTGAGAAGATGGAAGAGCGCCGCAGGCTGCAGGAGGAACTGGATAAGCTGAAACAAAATTACGCAAAGTATAAGGCGCAGTATGAGGAGGTAGTCAACGAGTACGACAAGGCGCACAGCCTTCTGACGTTTATGGATGACGTGAAGTATTTTTCGGATTACGCGCAGCCTTTTAACAAACGCGCCGCAGAGGACGTCAGACAGCTTGAAGAGACACTGGCTGGAAAGGACGCGGCGGCTTACAATGAGTGCGTGAAGAAGATGGAGGACGAGTATGGCGTTTTCTGGAGCGAAGAGTGAGAATTCGCTGTCTGGGAGGCTGTTATGGCGAGAACAATAGGAATCGGGATTCCATCGGGACTCATATAAAGTTTTTTAGACAATCCGCCGATAACTGTGATATAATAATAATCACATTGTCTGAAAATGCCACGGAGGGTCAGGTTAGTTATCATGGAGGATGCTGCTGGAACAGTCAAAAACAAATCTATGAGAAAATCACAGAAAAAGCAAATAGAAAATATGCTTGACCTGCTGGATCAGGCGCATACCGCAATCAAAAAGGCCGTGGAGACGGGAAACACAGAGATTGCGCTGACTTTGCTGGAACAGGCGCAGGATTCGGCAATCCAGGTTGGCGGGATGATCGAGGAATCCTTGGGAGAGGAGTTTGCCACAGTCAGGATATTGGAGTCGTACTGTGAGCAGGTCTATCAGTCTTATGAAATGATCCGGCAGCAGCAGGCTGTCAATATAGGAAAGGTATATAAAAGCCTGCGCAGGGAACTCATCCGTATGGAAAACAGTGTGAAGAACGACATTCCGATCAGGACGAGCGTGGTTTTTCTGCCCTATAAGGCTTCCATGTGGGACAGTCTGGAGAGTGTCTGGAAAGCAGCTGATGCAGACCCGGATTGTGATGCGTATGTCATACCGATTCCTTATTTTGATAAGAACCCCGATGGAAGTTTTAGCAGGATGCACTATGAGGGCGATTTGTACCCGAAGGATGTGCCGGTGGTGTCATGGGAGGAGTTTGATCTGGCGAGAGAGTATCCAGATATTATTTACATACATAATCCTTATGACGAATGTAATCATGTGACCAGTGTGCATCCGGCTTTTTATGCAAGGGAACTGAGAAAGTTTACAGATAAATTAGTATATATACCATATTTTATATTGAGTGAGATCGATCCGGCTGACCAGGTGGCGATTGACGGTATGAAACATTTCTGTTTTACCCCCGGAACCATTTATGCGAACCGGGTGATCGTCCAGTCGGAGAATATGCGGCAGATCTATATCAACGAATTTATCAAGGCGGCCAGAGAAATGGGACTGTCAGGGGAGTATGTTGACAGAAAGTTTTTGGAGAAGAAGTTTCTGGGGACGGGATCACCGAAGATTGACAAGGTTTTGAGAACAAAGAAAGAGGATCTGGAGATTCCGGCGGCGTGGCTAAAAGTGATTGAGAAGCCGGACGGGAGCTGGAAGAAAATTGTTTTTTATAATACCGGTGTGAGTGCACTTTTGCAGAGTGAAGACAAACTCCTGCGGAAGATGGAGTCGGTGTTTGAGTTGTTTAAAGAGAATCGGGATGAGGTGGCGCTGCTTTGGAGGCCGCATCCGCTGATCCAGGCAACGATTGAGTCCATGCGGCCGCAGCTTTGGGCGGTATATCGGGAGATCAGGAACCGATATATTGCGGAAGGCTGGGGGATTTATGATGACTCGGCGGATGTGAACCGGGCGGTCATTATGTCTGATGCCTATTATGGGGACGGAAGCAGCAGTGTAGTGCAGATGTATCAGAGGACGGGGAAGCCGATTGTGATTCAGAATGTGGAGGTGTTTTTTGGCGAAAATAGTGAGGAAAATGAAATAGCACTCAACTTTAGAAGCTGTGTCAGGAAAGAAAAAGAGATCTATTTCGCAAACATGGAATTTAACGGACTGTTTGAAATGTCTTTGGATACAGGGAGAATAGCACATATACACACGTTTTCTGGTGCAAAACCAAATGAGTTTGCTTGTGTAGGACAATATATGGCCGGGTATCGTGACAAGATGTATTTTTTTCTGAATAACGATTATTTCCATAAGTTATATTGCTATGATCTGAGGACAAAGGAAGAAAAGGCATATGATTTTCCTCAGATGGATGGATCATCTATGATATATTACTACATATTTATATGGCATAACGAGGGCTGGGTCTTTCCGTCAGATATGTCCCAGGGATGTTATGTCATAGATTTAGATACCATGCAGATTACGCGGGACGAACACATGAGTATGCTGATGGCAGGCTGCAAATGGGGGATGCGTGTTATAAAACAAAGTGAGAACAGTTTTTGTTTTGTAAATAAGCCTGAAAATGAACTGATTGTAGTCGACATGGAAGAAAAAGAAAAGACAGCAGTTAAGCTGCCAGTGCAAAACTGCAGTATGGCGTTGGTAAACGGACAGACAGTCTGGATGACATTGGAAGACAGCACAGTTGTTTATGAGTGGAACAGGGAAGAAAATAAACTGACAAAATATAGTTTGAAGGACACAGAGTTGTGGGATGGTTCAGATCTTCCATATATCAATCTGATTTATATAGAAGAGCAGGAATGCTTGTTTTTATTAGGGCAGACGGTTGGATCTGTTTTGAAAACAAACAGAAAGACATTGACCATAGATATAGCGTTTGATTTGCCCGACGGATTTAGATTTCTCAATAATAAATTGCAGAAATATGCCTATTTTGGTGAAGTGGAACGTGTTGGAGAGGAATTGTGGTTTTATCCGATAAGGGGAAATCAGATTCTTATTTATAATATTGGAGAGCATTCTGTCAGAGGCGTCAAATCTTCTGTAGCAATAGAAGATATTTTCGGATTACAGGATATTCTGGCATGTGAACTGGAAAAAGGTGTAGTTGAGATTCGGGAAGGAATGTTTTCTCAAGAAAGGATTTTCAGACTGTTGCGGGAGAGATGGGAGTATAAAATTTGAGGATGGGAACGCACAAAATGACAAAGATATTAAGTATATGTATTCCTGTTTACAATGGCGGTCAGACTGCATGTAAATACATTAAAGAGATTCTGACGTATGAAAAGGATGATATTGAGGTTGTTGTGAGTGATAACGCATCAACGGATAATACGGTAGAACTTTTACGGGAAATCGATGACGATCGCCTTAGAATCATAGAACAGGAGGAAAATAAAGGCCCTTTTTTAAACTGGTATTATGTGCTGATGGCAGGCTCGGCAGAATATGTAATGCTGCATCAGGACAATGACAGGCTTGTTGTAAAGAACTTGCCACGCTACATAGAGTTTTTAAAGAGTGCACAGTATGATGTGATGCGCAACTGTCCGGGACTTTTAAAATCCAAAGAAATAACGGTTGCACAGGCGCAATATTATAACGCGATCTATGGGCATGCCAGTTATGTCGTGTATCGGCGGGAAGCGCTGCATGCCATTAAACCGTTGAAATACAGTTTTGACTGGAAATATACTTCGTACCCTTATGTTATATGGGACACGCAGATCCTGATGAAGTATCCTGTGGGAGCGAAAAAGGCGTATTTAAACGGTGATATCAGAATTGTATATTCGCCCAGAAGTTATCAGGAGAGACCATCAAGGACAAAGAGGTTTTCCGTAAAAGAACCGCCGCCATATTCTTATGAGAATATCAGTGGCAAGTTTATGAGGTACCTTCAGATCTTAAAACATTTGTATCCTCGAGATCAGGAATATTGCAGATTAATCTGGAATGCTTACAGAGTAAATATATATAGGGCGGCCGTTCAGTTTTATGTGGTAATGAAAAAGCCAGAAGTAAAGTGGATGAAGCTGCGTTATGGGCTTGATGCGTTGGATGAAAAAGAATATAACTGGCAAAGGCTGAGCGAGGATTTTTACAAAACGACTATCCGACGGCTTCCAGTACGCTCTATAAAATATTGTCTGATGACCAGATGTGTTTTGAAGCTGATAACAATATACACCAAAAATCTTTTCTGGCTGGTGTATGATAGTGGGCATGATTTTTTGCCCAAAGGATTGAGATGGCGACTGAATCATTTTTTGGAAGCTTGTGTAGAAAAGGTGTGTGCATAGAAAATGAATGAGCGTGAAATAAAAGAAAAAATAGAAGAACTAGTCAGAGAATATTACCAGAAGACGCATAGAAAGAATAAGGATAACGACTCGTTTGAAAAGATTCAATACGCGGGACGGGTTTATGACGAAAAGGAAATGGTCAATCTGGTAGACGCCGCATTGGAATTTTGGCTTACATCCGGGCATTACGTGGATGAGTTTGAAAAGAGGCTCGCAGATTTCCTGGATGTCAGACACTGCTCGCTAGTCAATTCCGGCTCGTCGGCAAATCTTTGCGCGTTTATGGCATTGACTTCGCCCAAATTAGGCGAGCGGAGGATCAAAAAGGGGGACGAGGTGATCACTGTAGCGGCGGCATTCCCGACTACAGTGACGCCGATCATTCAATATGGGGCTGTTCCTGTCTTTATTGATGTGACGATTCCGCAATACAATATTGACGTTTCCAGACTCGAGGAGGCAAGAACGGATAAAACAAAAGCAGTATTTATAGCCCATACCTTAGGCAATCCTTTTGAGCTTCAGTATATAAGAGAATTTTGTGACAGATATCAGTTCTGGCTGATCGAAGATAACTGCGATGCGCTTGGTACAACATATCTTTATAACGGTGAATGGCGTAAGACAGGTACGATAGGGGATCTGTCTACCTACAGTTTTTATCCCCCACATCATATAACGCTGGGAGAGGGTGGGGCAGTATGCACGAATCATACGCAGCTTTATCGTCTGGTCAATTCTTTCCGTGACTGGGGAAGGGACTGTTGGTGTAATTCCGGGGTTGACGATACCTGTAAACATAGATTTACCCAGAAGTTTGGTGAACTGCCGTACGGATACGACCATAAATATGTGTACTCACATTTTGGATATAATTTGAAAGCGACTGATCTACAGGCTGCTGTCGGATGTGCGCAGATGGAGAAGCTTCCGGGGTTCGTGGAACAGAGAAAACATAATTGGGCGTATTTGCGGGAAAATCTGGAGGAAGTGTCCGGGCAGATTATTCTTCCTGAAAAAAATGAAAAATCTGATCCAAGCTGGTTCGGTTTTCTGATGACGGTCAGGGAGGAAGCAGGATTTACAAGGGATGAAATTGTGCAGTTTTTGGAAAACCGAAACATTCAGACAAGGAATCTGTTTTCGGGCAATTTTATCAAACATCCGTGCTTCGATGAGATGCGCAGTAAGGGAGAGGGATACAGAATAGCAGGAGATCTTGTGAATACGGATATGATCATGGCTGCATCTTTCTGGATTGGTGTTTATCCAGGGATGAATCAGCGAAAGCTGGATTACATGATTGATTCTATTAAAGCATTTGTGAAAGAGAGGTAGCCGGAGATGGGAAAAACACATCCGTTAAAGCCTTTTTATGATGTGATAGACACAGGAAACCCGAAAGAAAAGTGGGAGAGACTACCGGAGTTTCCGCAGATTATAGAACTAGAGATAACAAACCACTGTAACTTTCAATGCGTTATGTGCAAAACCGGAAACGGGCAGGCAAAGCGTGACAGAGGATATATGTCGGAGGAGATCTATCAGAAACTGATTGATGAACTTGTCGGCATGGAAAGCCAGACGGCGATTAAGTTTGTAGGGCAGGGCGAACCGACCTTGCATCCGGCTTTCCTTACATATGTAAAGAAGGCGAAGGAAAAGGGGATTGTCTGTCACCTGACAAACAATGGAAGCATGATGAACGATCAGTTTATGGAAGAACTGATAGACACAGGGATTGATTCTGTTAAATTTTCTTTTCAGGGAGTTTCGCGGGACGGATATAGGCTGCTGCGCATCAGAGATGATTTTGAGGAGCTGCTTGGGAAAATCGAAAAGCTGTATAAACTCAGGGGGGAACGTCAATATCCGTTCATTACAATCGGCACCTCTGTTTTAACGGAGACAGAGGCAGAAATTGCCGCATTTCGGAAACGGTGCGAATCGATCTGCGATAAGACTGAGATCGGCATCACGACGCTGGAATATATTGATCTGGAATTGATCAGCGACACGGGCAGAAGAGATGAAATGAAAGTCATAAAGCAGGAGCAGAAGGAATGCTTAAGACGCTACAATTGCTGCCATCAGATTTTTGATGTACTAACACTTCACTGGAACGGAAATATATGTGCATGCTGCGCTGACAACGATGAAGTTATGGTGTTGGGGAATATAAAGGAGATGACTCTAAAAGAGTGCTGGGATTGTGAGAAGGAGAAAAGCTGGAGGCGGATTCTGGCGGAGAGAAGATACGAGGCGCTGCCGTTGTGTAAGGACTGTTACGATATATACGGCTGGACATACAGTGAGAATAAATAATCGGAGATTATGATGAAAGTTGCAATTTTAGCAGGCGGAAAAGGTACGAGAATAAGTGAAGAGTCCCACTTAAAGCCAAAGCCCATGGTAGAGATCGGAGATATGCCGATCTTATGGCACATCATGAAAATTTATTCTTTTTACGGGTTTAATGAATTTATCATATGCTGCGGATATAAGGGATATGTGATCAAAGAATTTTTTGCGGATTATTTTTTACATATGTCTGATGTGACTTTTGACTTTAACGATAACAATAAGCTGATTGTTCACAACAACAGAGTGGAACCGTGGAGAGTGACACTAGTGGATACCGGAAAAGAAGCCATGACAGGGTCCAGAATTAATCGGATCAGGAGCTATATCGGGGAAGATGAAAATTTTATGCTTACCTATGGAGACGGTGTGTCTGATGTAAATATACAGGAACTCCTTACATATCACTATGAGAGCGGTAAATTAGCGACGATGACGGCGATACAGCCAACAGGAAAATTTGGTGCACTGAAAATATTGGATGATGGTGCCGTCACTGATTTCATGGAAAAACCAAAAGGCGGGGACGGAGGCTGGATCAACGCCGGATTTATGGTTTTGAATAGGGGAGTTTTTGATTATCTAAATGACGATGAGCAGCTGGTTTTTGAAGAAACGCCCTTGAGCCGGCTGGCAGAGGACGGCATGCTGGGGGCATACAGGCATCATGGCTTTTGGCATGCAATGGATACGGTGAGAGACAGAGACACACTGAATATGATGTGGAAAACAGGGAAAGCGCCATGGAAACTATGGTAGATCATTCCGAAAAGTTTTGGAAAAACAGAAAAGTGCTGGTTACAGGGCACACTGGATTTAAGGGCACGTGGATGAGTATTATGCTGACAGAGCTGGGGGCGGATGTATGCGGATATTCATTGCCACTTGAGCCGGGTTGTTTTTATGAAAAAGCAGGAGTGACGGCTATAAGGCATAAGGAAGGCAATATATCGGATTACGTGGCGCTAAGTAAGGTGATTATCGATTTTCAGCCGGAAATTATCATTCATCTGGCGTCCCATTCATCGCTGGACGGCTGTAATGAAAAGCCGGACTACATTTTAAAGACAAATATAGACGGCGTAATCAATGTTCTGGAGATTAGCAGAAAGGTGGAGTCTGTAAAATGTGTTTTGATTGTAACCAGTGATAAATGTTACCGCAACATCGAATCGATCATTCCCTATACGGAGGAAGCGGAACTTGGAGGTGCAGATCCGTATTCAGTAAGCAAAGTCTGTCAGGAACTGATCAGCCAGTGCTATCGGAGTTTCTTTTTTGAAAACGGGAAAGGAAATGTGTCTGTAGCTACGGCGAGGGCGAGCAATGTCATAGGGATAGGGGATTACAATTTAACAAGACTGGTTCCCTACTTACTGGAGCAGTTTAGGAAAGAAGAGAGAGCTGTACTGAGAAATCCAAAGGCAGTCAGACCATGGCAGTATGTGCTTGATGTGGTTTGGGGATATTTGCTGCTGTCGCAGAAACTTTATGAAAACAGCGGTAAGGAAAATGAATTGAGCGGAGCATATAATTTTGGCCCTGGTGCGGATGGATTTAAGAACGTAGAGACGCTTGTGGGATGCATGGCAAAGTTTTTTCCGAATGCGGCGTACGAATTTATTGGCGAAACTAAGACAGCGGAAACGCAAGTATTAAAATTAGACAGTTCAAAGGCGGGGCGTATGCTTGGATGGAAGACAAAATATGACCTGGAAGACATGCTGTATGAGATCACGGATTTTGTCAGGAAAGAAAAACAGTCGGTCAGCATAAAAGAACTGAGCAGAAGGCTGGTACATAGATACTTTGATAAATTATGTCAGGATGCGGATTAAGTATGGAAAATATGTTGTTAAAACTATACTATTCGATGAAACGGATAAGGATGGTAGAAAATTACATAGCAGATCACTATAACGGGGAAGTGCGGGAAATGCGCACGCCGATCCATTTATGTGACGGACAGGAAGGAATTGCGGCGGGGGTGTGCGGGAATCTGCACAGGCAGGATACGGTATTCGGTAACCACAGAAGCCATGGACACTATCTTGCAAAGGGCGGAGATCTGAAAAAGATGGTGGCGGAGCTTCACAACAGGGAAACCGGATGCTGCAGAGGACGCGGCGGCTCCATGCATCTGATTGACAGGGAAAATGGGGTTGCGCTTACCTCATCCATTGTAGCAGGAAACGTATCGATTGCGGTTGGATATGCTTTGGCACAGAAAATGAAAAAAACGGATACTATTTCGGTGGTTTTCTTTGGGGATGGAGCGTCCGAAGAGGGATCGGTATATGAAAGTATCTGTTATGCGAAAATAAACAGACTGCCGGTGCTGTTTGTCTGTGAAAATAATTTGTATTCCATTTCGACACCTTTTTGTGTCAGAGAACCAAATACAGACATCGGTTCTAAATTTGAAACGATCCTGCCTGTCGTATCTGTCGACGGAAATGATGTGCTGGCAGTTTATGAAAAAACACGTGAGATAACAGAACACATCCGAAACGGTGAAGGGCCATGGTTTTTGGAGTGTAAAACCTACAGATACAGAAATCATCATAATACAGGTAACGGAGTGGATAACCGCTTTAGGACAACAGAAGAATTGGATTTATGGAAAGCAAAATGCCCTATTATGAAATTGGAAAGAAAACTTTCGGCGGAAGGGCTGTTGGAAAATGCGGAGATTGAAAGAATAGAAGATGAGATTCAAAAAGAAATAGAGGCAGCATTTTCATATGCAAAAGAAAGCGCATGCCCCGATGCCGGTACATTATGTGAAGGAGTGTGGAGCTAAAGTGCCTTGGACGAGAGTAGACAGCGGTGAAATGCTGGATAGTGATCATATATTAAAGGATATCAAAGGTCAGAAAATGACATATACGGAGGCAGTCAGGAACGCTCTGGCGCAGGCGCTGCGGCTGGATGAAAAGGTGTTTGTCATGGGGCAGGGCATTAACGATGAAGTAGGAATGTTTGGAGCGACGACAGGTCTCTACAAGGAGTTTGGGGAAGACCGTGTATTTGATACACCGCTGGCGGAGACAGGGGTGACAGGTGTGGCGGTTGGAGCGGCAATGGGGGGAATGAGACCCGTGTACTGTCATAACAGACCGGATTTTTTAATGCTGGCGATGGATCAGTTGGTAAATCATGCCTCAAAATATAATTATATGTCTGGAGGAATATGCCCGATCCCTCTTGTGATATGGGCTGTGACAGGCCAGGGATGGGGATCGGCCGCACAGCACTCGCAGGCACTGCATGGAATGTTTATGCATGTGCCGGGAATCAAAATTATCATGCCGACTACGCCTTATGATGTGAAAGGGCTGCTGCTGCAGGCAATCGCAGACAATAATCCAGTACTCTTTTTGGATCATCGAAGGATTCATAATCAGGTGGGGAGTGTGCCGGAGGAAATGTATACAATTCCATTTGGAAAAGGCGTGGTGAGGAAACAGGGAAAAGATATCACGATTTTAGGAATTTCCTCGATGGCCTTGGAGGCGCTGCGGGCAGAAGAGGCGTTGAGAAGCAAAGGCATAGATGCGGAAATATTAGATTTGAGAACAATAAAACCGTTAGATATAGAAATGATTATCACGTCGGTAAAGAAAACAGGAAGATTACTGATTGCGGATACCGGGTGGAAAACCGGCGGTATATCAGCAGAGATCAGTACGCTGGTATATGAGCGGCTGTATCGGGAATTAAAGGCGCCTGTCGCGAGAGTTTCATTGCCGGATGTGCCGACTCCTGCGGCGTATACGTTGGAAGAAGCGTATTACAACAACGCTGCGGATATTGTGAGAGAAGCTGAAAAAAGTATGCGGAGTGTTTCTTAATTATGATGAAGAGAGTAATAATAAGCGGTATATCAGGATTTATTGGGAATGCGGTTGCACGCAGATTGATAGCGGAAGGCACGGAAGTGACGGGGATTGTCAGAACTGACGTAAAAAACAGCCGGGAAGCATTCAGACTTGCGGGACTGGATGCGGAACTGATAGAGTGCAATCTGGATGAGATTAGGTGTCTGCCAGACAAAATGAAAAAGAAAGGATTTGATGTCTTTTACCAATTTGCGTGGGACGGACTGACCAGAGAAACATTGGATGATTATTTATGTCAGATGGACAATGTAAAGTGGATGGCGGACACTGTTATGGCTGCTTCTGAAATGCAATGTAAAAAAGTGGTTGGAGCAGGCAGTATTACACAGACAGAATTATATACAAAAAGAGGCAGGCTGTATACGGAAGACAAGCATAAGTTTTACAGAGCGGCACAGCTTGCGTCAGAAACTGTGTGCAGGGCAGTTGCGCGGAATAAGGATGTTGAATTTATCTGGCCCATTATCGTGAATGTTTACGGAGAAGGGGAGACGAATCCGAGACTGATCAACTCCCTGATAGATCATATGGAAGAAGGAACGCCATTTCCTTTGAGCTCAGGTGAACAGTTGTATGATTTTCTGCATATAGAAGACGCGGCAAGAGCTTACTGCCTGATAGGCGAGTTGGGCAGACAGGAATCGCAGTATGTATTATCCAGTGGGAATCCCATGCCGTTGAAAGAGTACATTCTTAAATTGAGGGATATCGTTGCTCCGAATTATCCGTTGGAATTTTCAACCCGGAAATTTTCGGGTTATGAGATAGAAAGAGAGTGGTTTGATATAACTGATTTGAAAAAAGACACAGGATTTGAGCCAGAAATATCATTTGAAGCAGGGGTAAAAAGAATGTTGAAACGGATAGGAGAGTGAAACGGTATGGCAGCGGACAGGGTGAGTGAAATATTCCGCAGATATCGGACGGAGCGGGAAAATATTGAAATAACGCTTGATGATATGAGGAATGATCTGCGCGAATACATGCATTCTATCGTACTCTATGGCGCGGGAAGCGCAGGGATCGCATTTCTGAATTATTTCAGGGATGTGGGTATAGAGCCGGTTTGCTTTTCAGACGGAGACTCTGAAAAATGGGGGAATACATGTGAAGCTCTGGAAATTATCCCCCCTGCGGAGATTGTGGACCGGGTTGGAGATCATGCTCTTGTGATTGTCACGATTAATACAGACGGAAAGAGCTACTGCAAAGATTTTAAAAAGGAACTGCTTGCGGGCGGGCATCAGGGGGTACATAAAAGACTGAGGGAGTGCGGCTGTAAACATATTATAGATTACACCTATTTCAGAAGGTGTTATTCCCTGTTTCAAGGGGGGCGATATAATCTGCCGGCCTGTACGGATGTATATCTTATGACGGAAAATCAGGACAAGATCGGGAAGGCATATGACATGATGCATGATGACGAGTCCAGAGAGGTTTTCTTAAAGATACTGGAGTTCAGGCTGATAACGGATGAAGTTGAGATACCGGTATATCCAGAAAAGGGGATGTATTTTGAATATGATTTGTTTCCCAGATTGAAGGACGAGGTTTTTGTAGACTGCGGCGCCTGTGGGGGCAGCAGCCTGAAAGAGTTTTTGCAGTATAACGGTCATCGGTTTAAAAAATATTACGGAATTGAGCCTGATCCGATAAACTATGGCAGACTGGAACAGTATATTGCAGAACTTACCGAGGACGAACGCGGAAGGATCCATATAAGTAATACGGCAGTGTACAGTCATACAGAAGGTGAGGCTTTTTATGTGCTGGGCGGTCCGGGGACTTTTCAGGCAGAAACGGGGTCGCAGACCGTACCGACAGAAACGATTGACCATATTCTGGACAAAGAGCGTGCCACCTATATCAAAATGAATATAGAGGGTTCGGAGGTTCCGGCACTGCGGGGCGCGGAGCGCGCGATCAGAGAATGCAGGCCTCGTCTGGGGATTATGGGATATCATAAAACAAGTGATTTTTGGGAAGTGCCTCTGCTGATGAGGGAGTATGTACAAGATTATCATATCAGTTTGAGGTCTTATATGAAAAATGTGGCTTTTACGTACTATGCCTTTTAGCGGGCAGATTGCAGAAGATATGAATCGCTTATATTAAGAGAGCGTTTCTGTGGGCTTCATGAAGAGAAAGAAACGGAGGGTCTGTCTGTGAAATATATAGATGATATCAAAATAAATAAAAGAATATCAAAAATAGGCCTTGGATGCGGACGTTTGGGAAGCACTTATACGGATGAACTATCTATGGATCTGCTGGACGTTTTTTACGAAGGCGGAGGAACCTTGCTGGATACGGCAAGAAGTTATTCTCCATGGGAGGAGAACGGAAGAGGAAAAAGCGAGACGTGTATAGGTCGATGGATGCAAAAGAGAGGAAACAGGGATGATATTGTAATCGTTACTAAGGGTGGAATTGTAAATAACAAAATAAATAATACAAGAGAAAATCTGGACAGGGAATTAGCGGAAAGTTTAGAGGCATTACAGACAGACTATATAGATATTTTTTTGATTCATAAAGATGATAAAGCACGGCCGATAGAGGAATTAGCGGAAACGGTTTCTTATCTGGGGGATAAGTATGATATTAGAAGACTTGGTTTTTCAAACATCGATTACAGCAGATTAAAAGAGTATGACGAATGTGTGAGAAAGAACCGAATGGAAAGGCCTGTTTATATAGAAAATTGCTGGAGTGTGGCGGATTACAAATTTGAAATGTGGAACGATGAATACTGCGTTGGTATGGGTGGGGAACTGTATCGGTATATGCTGGAAAATCATATGACCTGCCTGGCGTATTCGTCACAATGTAAAGGCTATTTTCAGAAATATGTAAAAAGCGGGTCAGAGGGGATTGATGATTTTTTAAAAACCCGAGTGGAGACAGAAAGAAATCTGAAAAAGGCGCTATATATAAAGGAATACTGTCAGCGTGAGGCAGTAAGTCCAACGGAAGTGGTACTGGGATATATTACGTCAAATGAATTGCGTGGAATTGCGCTGGTAAGTCCTTCGAACATGGATCAGGAGAAGGAGATTTTGAAGGGCAGTGATTATGTGCTGCCGCAAAAAGTGATAGGCGAGATAGATTCGTTGTGAAACAATGGCAGGATGTAAATTGGTGAACAGATAAGCGATATTATATGTCGGTATAGGATGTGTGAGAAAAATTTATTCTGTCAAAGTGTGATTCCTATATTTACAGTGAATGCAGTGGTGGAGTTGCGGTTTTGTTATTAAAAGAGAGGGAATTTGACAGTTATGTCTGTATATAAGAGAGGGCGGGGAGAATTGAGATGACAGTTGCGGAATATATTTTCGATTTTATAAATAAAAAGGGATGTGACACGGTATTTATGGTATCCGGCAGTTCAGCTATGTGGCTTACGGACGCGCTGTGCCGGAATAATAACCTTAAGGCAGTTTGCTGCCACCATGAACAGGCAGCAGCCATGTCTGCTGATGGTTATGCGAGGGTGAATCATGTGCCGGGTGCCTGTCTGGTTACTATCGGCCCGGGTGTCTCAAATGCCATCACAGGAACAGCGCAGGCATATTTTGATTCGACACCCATGTTTGTTATTTCAGGACAAGCCAATTCCCGGCTTCTGCAGTATGCCATGGACAGCGGAATTCGGCAGAATGCGTGCCAGAGTATGCTGGTGGAGCCTTTGGTGGACAGCATAACAAAGTACTGCGCCACGATTATGGATCCGGGAGATACGAGATACATTATGGAGAAGGCATATGCCGAAGCGGTTTGTGGCAGACCGGGACCGGTATGGATTGACGTGCCGGTGGATATTCAGAACAGGCAGGTTCCGGAAGAAATGAGGGGATATGACAGAGAGGAAGAGAGACGGGAAGACGTTGACTATGGCATGATAGCGGAGCTTCTGCACAAGGCGGAAAAGCCTCTCATAATGGCAGGGTTTGGTGTCAGGAACGCAGGGGCGGTTGAGGAACTGGTGCAGTTTTCTGAAAGATTCAGGGTACCTGTTGTTACGTCCAGAGGCGGTATTGACGTGATTGCCTCCGATCACCCGTATTATATCGGCAGACCGGGGAATTACGGGGACAGAGCGTCCCATTTTGCGATTCAGAAATGCGATCTTCTCCTCATTCTGGGAAGCCGGCTGTCTGTCTCCACAATAGGATATTACCCGGAGAAACTGGCGGAAAATGCCGTGAAGATCATGGTGGATATAGATGAAAAGGAATTGCTGCGGGAAGCCGTTCCTATAGACCATAAATACAGATGTGACGTAAAGGAGTTTTTACAGGAATTGACCGGGTATATGGGAAGTGATGACTTGATGGAGGATCATCAAGAGTGGGTTGCCTGGTGCATGGACAGGAAAGCCAGATACCCGGTTGTTCTGGAGGAATATAAATGCCAGAAACCGCTTAACAGCTACTATTTCACTTCTGTGTTGTCGGAACTTATCCCCGAAAACAGCAACATTGTGGTGGATACGGGCAGCGTATACTGTATGGCTTCGCAAAGCTGGGTGGTGAAGGACGGGCAGCGGTATTTGTCGTCTGGCGGGTTTTCCTGTATGGGATTCTGGGCTACCGCCATGGGGGTGTGCCAGAAGGGGAGAAATACCATAGCGCTTTCAGGGGATGGCGCCGTACAGATGAACATACAGGAACTGGCGACGCTCAAGTACAATCAGCTTCCAGTCAAATTATTTGTATATAACAATAACGGGTATATGCTGATCCGTCATAACCAGCATAATTATATGAATGACCGTTTTTTGGGGGTCGGGCCGGACAGCGGATTACAGACTCCGAATTACTGTGAAATTGCGAAAGCATATGGGATCAAGGCGGTGCGGATTACGGCGGATGATGACATAGAAGCCTCGATACGGGAAGTTCTTGCGGAAGAAGGGCCTGTTGTGTGCGAAGTGATTTTACAGGAGTTTTCGGAGATTGCACCTAAGATAGCATCGCGTGTGATGCCGGACGGTTCACTTAAGGCAGCGGATTTTGACGATTTGTATCCTTTTATAGGTATAGAGGCAGAGTAAGGAGAGGCGGACATGATATTAAGAGCAAAGACGAGAAATCTATTCAGCGGAAGAGAGCTATCTGAACGGCAGCAGATGAATAGTAGTTTAAATATGGAAGAAATGGAACAGGGCAAGACGATCCTGAAATCTTATCCAAGACGTCTTGTGTTTGAACTGACGAATGCATGCAACCTGAATTGTGTTATGTGTGGAAGGAATGCGGCGGATTTCAAGCCGACAGTATTTGACATGGATGTGTTCAGGAGCTTTGAGCCGCTTATGGATATTGTAGAGGAAGTCACATTGATGGGCTGGGGAGAGCCGACTATCCATCCGAATTTTATCGAAATGCTGCAGATCATTGATAATCACGGTGCCCGCAAATATTTTTGTACGAATGGAATGAATTTGGGAAAAATCAAGGATGCTATATTTGATTATCAGGTTGATGTGTTTGCGGTGAGTCTGGATGGTGCGACGGATGAGACGAACAGCAGGATACGAAGAGGATCAAAGATTGATCAGATCGTGGATGATCTTAAGGATATCGTGAGAATGAAAAAGGAAAGAGGATTGAAATATCCTTGGATTAATTTTGTATTTTGCGCCATGAGATCTAATATTGAGGAACTGCCGGAGATGGTGAGACTGGCAGCGGAAATCGGGATAGAGGAAGTCAAAGTGGTGTATCTCACAGTTTTTGAAGAAAACCTGTTAGAAGAATCTCTCTGGGGGTATGAGGATCTGGTCAGAAATATTTTTGAGGAGACGATCCGCACAGCGGATGAACTCGGAATAGTGTTAAAGCTTCCTCATTACATAGGAGAAGATGTGGCGGAAGATAAGTACCATAAAGACTGCTTTGTGACGTGGAGAGATTTTTTCCTTGGATCAGATGGTTATGTAAGGCCATGTATGTCAACACCGATTCAGTTTTTCCCATATGACAAAGAAAAAGCGTTTATGGAACTGTGGAATGCATCGCAGTATCAGAAATACAGGGAATCGGTAAACGACCAGAGTGACATGGACGATCCGTGCAGAAGATGTTACCAGTCGTCCCACTGTAACTGGAATAGAAAGGAATCTTTTATACAGGTGGGGGAGGAATTTTCTCCGACATGGGAAAAGCAGTAATGGGATATATGGATAAGAAAAGCATCAAAAGATATTAGATGGTAAAAGGAGAAAAAACGAGTGAAAAAAGGAACGATTTCAGCAGTATCTATATTAGCAGGAACAGCTGTAGGCGCAGGGGCTATAGGGAAAATAAAAGGCGACCAGATAAATAAGGTGCAGAGTATGTCGAATAAGCATCTGGCACTGTTTCTTATGATGAATCAATGGGTGAGGGTGAAGCAGGAAGGCAGGAATTTGGCAGATTATTTTGAGAGAAACGGATATCAGAGAATCGCGGTATACGGTATGAGTTATGCCGGAGAGACATTTATCGACGAACTTAAGGGCAGCAAAGTAGAAATCGCATATGGCATTGACCAAAGAGCAAATTCTATTTATGCGGATGTAGATATTGTACCGGTCGATGATGTTTTGGAAGTTGTGGACGCAGTTGTCGTGACGGCGATTACCTTTTTTGATGAAATTGAGGAAAAGCTTTCCAAGAAGCTGGATTGTCCCATCATTTCTTTGGAAGATATATTGTATGAAGTATAGGAAGAGGTAAACGTATATTAAATTATATTGTTGCTGGTACGGGAAATCATTACCCAGAGTATTTTTATAAAGATAAGAAATTTGCATTTTGGTGATTTTATCAGGATGTTTAGGAACTGTGGAGGCAGGGGTATGAAAAATATTGTTTTATTCGGAACGGCATGCTTGGGAACTGCTTTTGTGTGTAACAGATATTACCGCAGAAAAGCGACGCAGAATAAGAGGTATTTTCAATGGTATAAAGCGTTGTATCAATGGCTTGTTATACAACAGGATCATGGAAGAATAAGTGATTATTTTAAAAATAACGGTTATAAAAGTGTAGCAATTTATGGTATGGGTGAACTGGGAAAACTTCTTTTGAAAGAGTTGGATGATGCAGATATAGAGATTCCGTATGTAATAGATCAAAATGCCGGAAGCATTGCCCTTTCTGGGAACAAGAAGGTGATTATGCTATCAGAGGTTCAGGAGAATGTGGATTTAATTGTAGTATCTGTTATTGATAAATTTGATGCGATTAAGACTGATATCGGAAAACGTGTAAACGTTCCCGTTGTTTCATTGGAAGATGTGCTATTTAGTTTATAAATGGGCAGAAGAGACCAGATTGGGCTGTTTACGGGCATAAAAATGGGGGAAGGGGTAGATGGAAACGGCTCTATGAGAATTATGAGTAAATAAACTTAAAATAATCGGAGAGGAAAATTCAATGAAAAAAGAGAAAGCGTTAATTTTTGGTATTGGAAACTATTTCCAAAGTAAAAGAGCTTTTTTAGAAAAATGGTACGATATTGTGGGGTTTTTAGATAATAACGCGAAGGTAGAAACAGTTGATGGGAAAAACGTATATCATGTGACGGAATTAATAAAATTGCAATATGAAAAAATTGTAGTTATGTCGGCTGCTTACTATATGGAGATGGCAAATCAACTGCTTCTTGAAGGCGGGGTAAACTATGAGGTGATAGAGTTTGGACAGAATATAGAGCCATATATAGGAGACGAGGCGCTTTACTTTAATAGGAAAGGCCGTCTGGGAATTGATGAAAATGGATTTTTCTATGCGTGGGAAAAAAACGATCGGTTTGAGGAAGATCTGAAAATATATTTTGAACATAAGAGTGAACTTTCAAATATTCAGACTGTTTGGGCTAAGGGTGAATATAACATTCTGGAAAATATAGCGGATGAGAAAGTAGATGTTTTTGATATTGGCATGAATCTGGGAGGCGCCAGTTTATGGTTTGCCAATCATAAGATTGTCGAAAATGTATATGGTGTTGAACCATCTGAAAGTACATATCGAAAAGCTGAACACAATATCAGCATTAATCCCATATCGCGGAGAAAAATACAAATTTTTAATGTGGGGTTAGACAATTATGATGGGCAGGAACGGGCTTTATATAATGAAGAGATGAGCTGCGGATTCAGTACAGATCAAAGACATAATGATATTTCGATAAAGCAATATGTTGACTGGGTGGGGATGGACGTAAAAAATAATCGCTATATAGATGTAACGATTAGAAATGCGGCAGGCTTTCTGTTAGAGAGATTGGGAAAAAATAAAGTTGTTGTAAAAATGGACTGCGAGGGTTCTGAATATCATATATTCGAGGAACTGGAGAAGGCAAACTGTATTCAAAAAATATGGGCGTATATAATCGAATGGCATGATGACGGGCCTGACAGTATTGTTGAACTGTTAAAAAAACATGGTTTCGCCATGCTTAGTATGCAGGATAGTTCAGATAAAGGGATGATATATGCATTTCATCAGAGTTGAAAATAGTTTACAAGAAATAGTGAGGTATTAGGATGAGGTATCTTGTTTGGGGCACTGGGCCTTATTGTATGGGTAAATTACCCTATATGGATCGAACGGATGAAATAGTTGCATTTGTGGACAGGAAAATTTTATCGTTTTGCGGGCAAGAAACAATTTTGCCCACAGATATTACAAAATATGAATTTGACTATATTGCCGTAATGTCAAGTCACTATATGGAGATCATTCCCGAAATAATTATGCTCGGAGTAGAACCGCAGAAAATTATTCCTGGTATATGTTTCAGGCCGTTATACTATAACGAATTAGAAAGAATGGTGCATGGAAGTGAGATAAGGATTAATTCGGATGGGACGATATCATATGGAATCGGAGACAAGACGTTTTTATTGTCAACAGAAGATGATTGGAATATCGTGCGCGGTTATTTGTGCAAGGAAGAAAATGTAGGCTATATTCAAAAGCTGGGAAAATATCCGGCAGGGAGATTATTTGGGCATAACAGGGGAGGATCTATTGGCAGATATTATATCAACCAGTTTTTGAGCGGACATCAGGCAGATATAAAGGGAAATGTACTGGAAATTGGAGATCGGTGTTATACGGATCAATACGGTATGAATGTAGAGGGAGCGTATGTACTTCATTACAGCGGAGACGGAGTGACAGAGCCCTATGACTTTAAGGGGGACTTACAGAGTGGAGAGGGCATAAAAAATAACTTTTTTGATTGTATTATTTTGACACAAGTGCTCGATTTTATATTTGATATCCACTCAGCAGCCAGAACAATAAAGAGGAGTCTGAAAATAGGAGGCGTATGTTTAATTACCGTATCCGGAATTACGCCGATCAGCAGGTCGGATATGGACCGATATGGACATTTTTGGAATTTTACAACGAAATCACTTAGCGAATTGTTTGCAGAGGATGGATTGGATACTGAGGTTGTGTTTTATGGGAATTGCAAAGTGGCATGCGCGTGTCTGCAGGGGATGTCATCGGAGGATTTAACGCAGGAAGAACTGGCATGCCGGGATGACGATTTTCAAGTTATCATTACGGCAAGAGTGAAAAGGGTGCGATGAATGAGAATGATTAAGATTCTGTTATACCATAGGGTAGAGAATTTGACAGAAGATTTTAACATGCTTGCGGTTTCCCCGGAAAACTTTAGAGCGCATATGACGTATTTAGCGGAAAATTATCGTATTTTAGATCTTAATGAAAATATTTCAGATTGGTTTCAAGAGGGGACTGAGGATGCGGTAATCGTAACGTTTGATGATGGCTACTATGACTGGGTCTATCATGCTTTGCCCATTTTGAAGCAATACGGTATTCCGGCGACTATGTTTGTTGCGACAGGAAATGTTGGAACAGAGAAAGAATTTTGGACAGACAATTTGCACAGGAATATTTTGGCAGGTAGAAACCACAAAGATTTTTTTCATTTAAAGACGGATTATTTTGACGTGAAATGGCCGACGAAGACATTACAGCAGCGTGTCGAATTATATCAATATTTGAGGAGACTGCTGCAGATATCGCCGCCGGATGAAAAGAGATTATATTTACGAAAACTGTCCCAGTGGTCAGGCTGTCCAGAAATTGGAAGAGACAATCGCAGGAGCCTGACAGAAAAGGAAATTCAGATATTAGCTTCTGCAGATGGTATTTCTATAGGTGCTCATACGGTGACACATCCCTCCTTAAAGTGGATGACGAAGGAGGAGCAGTGGTATGAAATTTCAGAATCCAGAAAATATTTAGAACAGTTGATAAATAAAAAAGTGGATCTCTTTTCATACCCGTTTGGTACAGCCGACGATTTTTCGGATGTGACAGTAGATATTCTGAAAGAAGTGGGTTTTGAAAAAGCGGTTGTAGGCTATCCGGGAGATATTGATGCTGAGAGTAATTTATATACATTGCCCAGATATACAATCAGGAATTACGATCAGGAAGATTTTGTGAAATATATGGATTTCATTTTTAGTAAAGGGAATCAAATTTGCATGGAAAAAGAGTGTGGTGTGGGAAAAATCGGCTACATGGGCAGCATTGAGAATGACGTGCAGGTTTTGAAGGGAAATGAGAACATATTAATCTGGGGAACAGGATATTGCGGAGAAGAATTATATAGCTGGATTTTGAGGAATGGGTTACAGGAAAAGCTGATAGGATTTGGAGATAATGACGTATCAAAAACAGGCACATGTTTCATGGGATATTCCGTTTACGGGATAGATCAGCTTAGGCAGAGGGAACCGTTTATTATATTGACAAAAGGGCAATATGCCAGAGAAATCAGTAAACAATTATGTGACTGTAAAACAGGCATCATTCATTGGATTATTTAAGGAGA
>Ga0137308_100282_pt1 | contig 92627 bp, 73 predicted proteins | sample Inofrocosms_June_FD_97181 | JGI IMG/M metagenome (GOLD analysis project Ga0137308, IMG submission 97181) | Mouse cecal microbial communities from Vienna, Austria - N-Acetylneuraminic and N-Acetylglucosamine D2O microcosms_June | ecosystem: Host-associated > Mammals > Digestive system > Large...
TCATTCAGCCTTGGGGAAGAATAGACTGTATATTCCATTTCCCGAAGCAATCCCTTTTCATCTCGTATTCTGTTGTGGGTAATATATCCTGCCTGCTCCAGTTCGTGTATAATCGTTGTAATAGCGTCTAACCCCTCTTTGTTGATATAAGCTAACCCTTGCAGGGTAAAATTCCATTCTGGGGGCAATGAGAGCATTTTACAGAGCAATCCTTTTGCCCGTAGGGATAACTGGCGGTTGCGTAAGTGGGTATTTCCGCGAGCAACGAGTCAAAGTCAAGCTGGCTTGACCTTGACGACTGCCGCGAGAGTCGAATGCCCAAGGGGGATTCGACATGGCATGATTGTATAATCTTTGACTTTTTCTGCTCTGAATACTGGCATAATAGGCTTGTCCTTTCTTTTTGTGCAAAAGCCGAAGTCCACAGCTTTGAGGGGCGTGTGGATATGCGTCTTAGTGATTTTTGTGTTTCGATTTACTACAATCTTTCCGATTTGCTTCACCGAAACGTTGAAAATGCACAATCTCCCGCGCGCGTAAGAACCGGATTGGATCGCAGACATCAGGGTCTTTGACCAGACGGAGGATATTGTCATATGTAGTCCGTGCCTTCTGCTCTGCTGCCATGTCCTCTGTCAAATCTGTGATCACATCACCTTTTGACTGAAATTCACAGGCATTGAACGGAATGCCGCCTGCCGCCTGCGGCCAGAGCGCAAGTGTATGATCCACATAATATTTGTCAAAGCCAGATTCTTTGATTTCTTCTGGTGTGAGATTTCTCGTCAGTTGGTATACAATTGCGCAGATCATTTCAAAGTGGGCAAGCTCTTCCGTACCGATATCCGTCAATACGCCTGCTACTGTGTTATAAGGCATCGTGTACCGCTGGGCAAGGTAGCGCATAGACGCTGCAAGCTCGCCGTCTGGACCTCCGTACTGACTGATAATAACCTGTGCAATCTGCGGATTGGTCTGGGTAATTTTTACTGGATACTGTAATCTCTTTTCATAATTCCACATTAGTTATAGCCTCCTTCCCACGGCCAATCCTGCGTGGCCCATTTCCATTCCCTGCTGTCCATGTCTGTGATACTCAGTACAAGAGGTCCATACTTTTCAGTATAATCCTTTACCATTTTGTTCTTGAGTGCATTAAATTGTCCGAACCGCTCCATCGCCTGCTGGTCATAAGGATGGGTGTCAAGATAGAGATTCAGCTCCTTCAACACAAAATCCACCTTACTGATTTCCTGTAAAAGTTTCTGCCGTTCTGAGTCCATACAAGGTTTGCATCCTGCGTTCATCCTTTCACTCTCCTCCCTAAAAATGGTTTGTTGAGTTCTGGGAAGATCGTACCTGTCTTAAACGCTTCATCGAGATTTTCGTACATCGTACAAGTTCTCTGCCAAGGTACATATGCCATTGCCACGGGAAACTGCTCTACATATGGCATCTGTGGTTTCCATTCCTGCATATCTGTACCGCTCCTTGTTCTTTTTTCATAGTTATTATCATAATATGTCAGATTTGAGGGAATGCTACTATGAAAACTCTTCTTTCCGACGAAATGGTTTTGCAAACAAAAACACGCCAAAAATCAATCCATTCACGATAAATGACATCAACAGCTCTCCCCATGTAAGCGACTGGTTCTCAAATACGCTGGCTGTATAAACGCCAGAGACAATCGGAACGAGATTATTGGTCAGATAGTGCAGTATCACTGGAACCCAGATATTTTCTGTTTTCATATAAGCATAGGCAAAAAAGATGCCAAGCGTGATACACGTAATCTGCTGTGACAGTACCATCAGCAACTGACTGTCCTGTGTATAGTAAAATAAATCAACCGGCAGATGCCAGATGCCCCACACGACGCCGAGCAGAAGCACTCCGCCCCGCATACCAAAACGCTTCTGCATCAAGGGCTGTAGATAATACCGCCACCCGTATTCTTCACCGAAAAACGCAGTGAACCCAAAAAAGAAATTCACTGGAAGTACCGCCAGCATCAGCCATGTATTCGGATTCTTCGCAATCATGCCAAGCGCGCTGATCTGTCCACTCCAAAGGACTGCGAGCACTGTTCTAAAGAGATAAATCCCCACAAACAAAACAATACAAAACCATGATGCCCCGCTCTTGTTCCAGCACAATCCATATGCTCTGCGCTTTTCCTTCTTTGTCAAAAGCAGGAGAATCCAGCCCGCGATGCTTGCGCCGATAATAAGCACCTGTTGCACCAGCGTCCACAATGATACTGGCATTCCCATATAAAATACCATTGCATAAGGCTGAATCACCGACAACACTGCCGCCGCTGCCAATAGAACTGTCACACAGCTCAAAAATATAAAAAACACCTTTGGAACCAGCGTATCCCCCTTTTGAATAAACAGCACGCCCAGCATCACCCCCGCCGCCGGATAATACATTTGCGCATTTGGAAACGCGCTCAGGTCATAGTGCCTGCTGCTGCCAAACCACATGAGCAGCCCCATCAAAAAAGTGACACCATAGGCGGCTGCAAGATAGATTTTCAGTCTCTTTGCTTCCTGATCTGATTTCTGATCTGAATCTTTAACGTCTCTCATTCATTTTCCTTTCTATATTGGATAGTTCCTTATCTGATTAAAAATTACATTAACTCCATGTCCTCACTTTTCAAGAGTTCTTGTTCTATTTATCTGATTATAAATTGCACCAAATCCATGTCCTCATTAAAGGCAATCGTAAACTGTATTGTCCCCTCCTCATAGCTTCCGACCATAACAACGCCGCCATATGCCGCCTGCGTTTCCTCGTCAATATTTCCTAAGAAAATGGTCTTGGAAATCTCCTGAAATGCCCCGCACTTATCAAGATACGGGTCACTCTGGGCGGCAAACTCCTCCTCTGTCAGAACTCTCTGAAAATCATCATTGCCCATTTCTATGATGCTCTGGTAATCCTTCTCGTTAAAATAACGAATTGCCTGTTCCGCCGCCTCTCTCACGGTGTCCTCCTCAAACTGTTCTGGCAGCGGCTGCGCACCGCAGGCAGTGAGCGCAAACAACATTACCAAAAGCACGGTTATCTTACAAAATCCTTTTTTCATACAAATCTTTCCTTTCTCAAACACTTTATTTACACGAACTACATCATTCAAACTCTAACATTAACTCCTATCTGCCTGCTTCAGCAGGCGTACTAATCAGGATGGTGAAATTTTATATTTCACATTAACTCCCATCTGCCTGCTTCAGCAGGCGTACTAATCAGGATGGTGAAATTTTATATTTCACACTAACTATTATCAGGAAACATCAATGTCACAAAAAACATCTGTCCGTTCTGCCCTGTCTGTAATGTACCATGATATTTCTCGACTGCATTCTGTACATTTTCCAATCCAATTCCCTCATGTCCAGCCTTTTCTGACAATCCGGGCACATAGGTTCCGCCAGTCGTGTTTGACAGCTTTATCACGCAGAAATCCTGTATTTGTTCTCCCCAAAGTTCAAGCTCAAAATTCTCTGATCCTTCTGCTGCTTCCAGCGCGTTATCCAAGAGATTTGCAAAGATTGTCGTCGTGTCCATCTCCGATAAAAAATCAAGCTGAACACCTCGAAGCTGGCATGTCACCTGCTCCTGCCGAAGCGATTTTAATTTATCATTCAAGATAATATTCAGCATACGGTTATCCGTATAATATGTCATGCCCAGCGCATTGAGCATCTGGTGCACGTCCTCGAAATACCCCTGAGATTCGGCAAATTTCTGAGACTGTTCAAGCATCTGCAAATGATTTCGGATATCATGAATGACCTTGCGCGACTTGGCATAGTTTTCTTCCAAATCCGCATAAAATTGATGGGTCAGTTCATTCTGCTGCCGCATCAGCTCCAACTTATACTTCAATTCCTGTGTCTTGGAAACATCATGCCAGAAATAAAAACAATACAGATTGATCACCAGCACCAGCGCACAGTATACGATTAACCATTCGTACCCAAAGCGCATTAAAAACACATCAGCACTAACCGTAAACCAGAAAATCAAAATCATGCTGATGACGGGCACCAGAAGCATTCCCCGCAGTTTAAGCCGCGGCTGCACCGACACAAACCGCTTTTGAATCAGTATACGGAACACAACTGTGATAATGAGCAAAGACCCCGCTTTTAGCAAAATCATCGTGTAAACATACGTTATCTGTTCCAGACTGAACACCGCATAAAACCTTGCGGCTGCCAAAATAGAAATAATCTGTGTCGCATACATGAAAAACATGAAGCCAAGCTGATAGAGAATCCCTGTCTTGTCCCGGTGATACAGCAAATATCCTGTCAGGATATAGTAAACTGACAGCACCGCCATCGTAAGAAAGTCATTGTGTCCCAAATTTGGAAGCAGGACTGTCAGCGCCGCATACCCTGACCATGCCGCAGCTCTGAGAATGCGCAGCCGCCCATGCTTTCGCACCGCGTACTTATTTGACGGCATCAATGAGACAAGATACCAAGAACACAGCGTCAGCGAGACAATATCCAGCAGAAAAAATAAAATACTTACAATCACCTGCATCGTCATTCCACTTCCCTCCTCTGCCGTTCGAGCCGCTCTGACAGGTAGTTCGTCAGCTCCTGTTTCCACGCTCTCTGCTTTTTCTGCGACAGTGGGATACTGTCGCCGTTATCGAGAATAATATCAAGATTCCTGACATTTTTCACATGAAGAAAATTGACGACAAAACTTTTGTGCGGCATTGAAAATCCCAAGGAGGAGGTGCGGTCATAGATACTGCTGATTTTCCCCCTCATCGTATAAACTCCGTTCAATGTCACCATCCGAATCTTCCGGTCAGTAAATTCAAAGTAACAGATCTCCGCTGCATCTGCACACACAATCCCTTCATTTGTTTGAAAATCCAGAATCGTCCTCCTGTCCGCTTTTTTCACATATTGGAAAATTTCATCCAAAAGATGTGTCAACTGCGCCGGTGAAATCGGTTTGAGCAAGTACTGGAACGCATGCACCTCAAAAGCGCCTGCCACATAATCCCGGTACGACGTGAGATAGATAATCTTTGTCTCATGATCCTTCTTTCGAATCCGCCTGCCCGTCTCAATCCCGTTGATTCCCTGCATGTCAATATCCAGAAATATCACGTCAAAAAAATCATACGCCGCAAGCAATGCCTCTCCCGATGAAAAACACTGCACTTTCACATCAGGCTTCCATCGGCTGACTGTTTCTGACACCATATCACAGACTATTTGTTCGTCATCACATACTGCAATCTGATGCATTTTTATATTCCTCTTTATCTAAATTTATTGATATCTTTTGCAAAAGATATTATCAGTATATCAAATTTTCCTGAAAAGTAAATTTTTATGGAATGAAAGATAAAAAACAATGTATGAAATACAGATTTTGACACATACTGATGCTGAATATCAAATAGTTTAGAAAGGCATGGTTATCTAAATGTATCAAGATTTTGAACAAAACAAACAATATATGGCAGAGCTGCTACACACGGAAAACTCCTTTGATATCGTGAGCCGTGATGTGCTGATCGGAGACAAAAATGCGGTGTTTTACTTCGTTGACGGGTTCTGCAAAGACGTGCTGATGCAGAAACTATTGCAGTTTTTGATGGGATTAAAAGCCGACGACCTTCCCCAAACTGCAACGGAACTCAACCAGCTCATGCCTTACGTCGAGGTAGATCTCACAAATGACTTTCATGAAATCGCCAAAAACATTCTTTGTGGTGTGTTCGCTATTCTTATAGATGGTTTTGACGAATGTATCTTAATCGACTCCCGCACTTATCCTGCCCGCGGTGTGTCAGAACCTGAGAAGGACAAGGTGCTGCGCGGTTCCAAGGACGGATTTGTAGAAACTGTTGTCTTTAACACGGCGCTGATTCGCCGCCGTATCCGAAGCACCGACCTGCGCATGGAGATGCTGAGCGCCGGAAAAGCATCCAACACAGACATCGTTCTATGCTATATGGACAGCCGTGTCGATCAAGAATTTTTGAGGAAAATACGCGACCGCATCAATGACATTAAAGTCGATGCGCTGACGCTGAATCAGGAAAGCCTTGCGGAATGCCTCTACACCTCAAAATGGTATAACCCCTTTCCAAAATTCAAGTACACGGAACGTCCAGACGCGGCCGCAGCGCAGATTCTGGAAGGAAATATTATCATTTTGGTCGATAACTCGCCCTCTGCCATGATTCTGCCAATGAGTATTCTGGACATGATACAGGAGGCGGACGACTACTATTTCCCGCCAGTCACAGGTTCATATCTGCGACTTTCGCGCTTCCTGATTTTGATACTGACTTACTTTATCACACCAACGTTCTTGCTGATGATGCAGAATCCCGACTGGATTCCGCCAGCATTTGAGTTTATCGTGGTCAAGGAGGATATCAATGTGCCGCTGATCTGGCAGTTTCTAATCCTAGAACTTGCGATCGACGGTCTGCGGCTTGCGGCGGTCAACACGCCCAATATGCTCTCAACCCCCCTGAGTGTCATGGCAGCGCTGATTCTAGGCGAATTTTCTGTCAAGAGCGGTTGGTTCAACGCAGAAGTCATGCTGTATATGGCGTTTGTCGCCATCGCAAACTACACGCACCCCAGTTACGAGCTTGGCTATGCCATCAAATTTTTCAGACTCATCAATCTCGTCCTGACGGCGCTTTTTCAAGTGTGGGGCTATATTGCGGGCATTATCCTGTTCTTTGCTGCCATTATCACAAACAAGATGGTATCCGGTCAGAGTTATCTCTATCCGCTGATTCCGTTTAGCTGGCAGAAGCTCAGCCATGCACTGTTCCGGCACCGGCTGCCCAAGTCTGCGGAATAATCATGCATCACTAAAATAAAGAAGCAACCCTGTTACTTCATACAGCGTTGCTTCTTTGCTTTGTCTTTATCAAACACTTAATTTTTCCCTGTCGATCCAAAACCTCCGCGGTTTGCCCCTGTCAGCTCAGCGACCTCCTCAAACTCAAGCTCTGGCTGCTGCTCCATAATCCGAAACTGGCAAATGCGATCATTCAAGTGAATCACCGTGTCGCGCATCGCATACATCGGCACAAACCACTGGTCCTCATTGCCACAGTATCCGCCCTCACCGGTCTCGCGGTCCGGTCCGTCAATCACCCCCTGATGATTCACCTGTATCAGCCCAAAATTTTTGAATGTAGAGCTTCTGGGAACGACATGTGCCTCATAGCCTCTTGGAAGCTCCACGGCAATTCCAAGCGGAATCAGCCTGAACTCCCCCTGCTTCATCTCGACCTCCTCCGACGCCCGCAGGTCAATCCAGTTTCCTTTTGAGATTTTCTCCAGCTTCTGTACTTTATCTGTAAAATACTTTATCTTAATCTTCACGTAAGCCTCCTCAATAAGCCTTATTTATGCCTCACATGCATTTTTCTTGATTGCACAACTGCCGTTTGCGCTAAATGGTATGATATTCTGCTCTGACATTCCTGTCGTTTCACGCCCCATGGGGATATCATCATGATCACCACAGTGAAGTATCGGAACCAACGAATCGGGCTGCGCAAGCGTCGCCTGTACATGAATGACGCGCTGGTTGCTGCTTCCCTTCCACAAAAGCGTCGCATCCTTCTGCTCCTGTATAAACTCACCGTCAACCAGAACATCAATGTATTTCATCAAAGAGGATTTCCTGACATTTTCCCACACATCGCCTGTGTAGAGCCATATATTTTTGTCAGGGTACTTCTCTTTGATTTCTCTTGCAAGCGCCTTCACGCCGTCCCGGTTCGCACAGTGCAGTGGGTCGCCGCCAGAAAACGTAATTCCTTCTATATAGGGCTTGTCAAGCTGCTCAAAAATCTCTGCCTTGGCAGCATCATCAAACAGCAATCCCCCGTCCGGGTCCCATGTCATAGGATTCTGACATCCCTTGCAGCAATGTTCACAGCCCGCCAGCCACAAGACAACGCGAAGCCCGTCACCATTTAACATATCATCCTTCGTGATATTATGATATCTCATCTCAACTCAACCCTCCAACTATTTTTACATACTGACGCGTTCTGCAATCTCCGCCATCTTTGCATCATTCAGCCTTGTATCGCCATGTACGCGCGAGTACGACAGATACCCATTCATACGGTCGATCTTGGTCAGATTCTTGCTGCCGCACTTCGGACATACATCCATCTCCAACTCCTGATGACCACAGTCATCACAGTATGCCAAGGACAAATTAACGCCCTCGTAAAAGCCCATTTCCATCGCCCGCCTGACAAGCGTTTTGATCGCAGAAATATTGTAATCAATCGGATATTTTACGTACTGAATCTTACCGCCGTTTGACAGCTCCCAGAATCGGTATTCCAAGTCCTGCTTCTCAATCGGTGTGATTTCCTCTGTCACATGACAGTGGAAGCTATTGCTGACGTACTCCCTGTCTGAAACGCCCTCCACAATGCCATACTGTGCGCGGAACTGCTTTACCTGTAACCCGCACAAATTTTCCGCGGGCGTTCCGTAAATCGCATACAGATTGCCGTCCTCCTCTTTGAAGCGGTTCACTTCTTTATTAATATACTCAAGCACCTCAAGCGCAAACGCCCCATCCTCCACAAGCGATTTGCCATTATATAACATCTGTAACTCATTGAACGCCGTGATGCCAAACGACGCCGTCGCGTACTTTAACAATGGTTTGATCTTGTCCGACAGTTTGAGATGTCCGCCCAAAAAACCACCCTCACAGTACGCTAATGGATTGGTTGAAGCGCGCATATTTCCGAGATAGGCATACGTTCTGATATGAAGCTGCCGTATTAAATTCAGATAATAGTCAAGCACCTCATAAAAGTCCCTGCTCTCCTGCCTTGCCTTTGCGAGAATCATTGGCAGGTGCAGTGACACCGCGCCGACATTAAAGCGTCCGACAAACACCGGCACATCCTTGTCATCGGCTGGATGCATACCGCCCCGCTCATACCACGGCGAGAGAAATGCACGGCATCCCATCGGAGAAATCACCTTGCCGTACTGCTTGTACATGCTGGCGATATACCCTTTTCCTGTCAGGCTGAGCCAGTCGGGATACATCGTTTTGGCAGAACATTTCACACCAGCCTCAAACACATCTTCAAGCGGTTTTCCTGCACCGTGAAGATTTTCATCATATAAAAATACAATCTTTGGAAAAAGGACTGGCTTCTTGCAGTCTTTCTTGCCCTGTCCCTTGCGCCTGACATTCAACATCTGTATCGTTGCCATTTTGGCAAAGCGCTCTGTTCCGATTCCGGCAGTGACTGTGATAAACGGATAGTCGCCGCGGCTGCTCGCCACAGTATTAAACTTGTACTCCCAGCCCTGAAAGCCCTGTTCAAACTCCCTCTCCACGTCAGCGATTGCCACTTCCTCCGCCTTTTTCTGGTCTATGCCGAGTCCGACATACTTCTCAACCGCCGATTGATAGGTCTTTTCTGCGTAGGGCGCAAGGATTTTATCCACCTCCGGCACTGTGAATCCGCCGTACTGCTGGCTTGCCGCACTGAGCACGATATCACCGATCACATCAAATGCCACATCGAGCGATTTCGGCTCATTGTACCAGATATTTCCCATCTCGAAGCCGCCGGAAAGTACATGCTCTACATCAAACAGACAGCAGTTCATCGTATCGCGGCGGGCCGACATATCGTGAATATAGATATAGCCGTCCCTGCACGCCTGAATTTCCTCCGTCGTGAGAAAAAACTTTTGATAAAGCTCTTTGTTAAACTGGTTAAAAATAAGGCTCCTTTTCGTCGAAACGAGCGCGGAGTCCGTATTGGCATTCTCCTTATCGCCTACATACATGATGGACTGACTCTTCTTATACACATCATCCATCATGCGCACAAAATCCTGTTTGTAATTCCTGTAATCGCGATAGCTCTTCGCCACAACAGGCTTCACATCCTCCAACGCACTCTCCACAATGTTATGCATCACCGGAATGGGAATCCGGCTGGTGTCCATCCCGTCAACCTTGTCGATCACATCCTGACAGATTTGACGCTTCTCGGCATCTGTGAACTTCGTGAGTGCACGATAGGCAGATTTTCCCACCGCAGTGATGACCTTCTGCACATTAAATGCCTCTTTGCTGCCATCCTTTTTGACGACATAAACGGTCCTTTTCGGCTGATAAAGCACACTGTAATCCATTTCCTCGCTCATTTCAATCCTACTCCCTTATACGTTTTTTCTTGATATATAGTATATGTTATTTAATAACTATACTATATATAGTGTCTGTATATTAGTATAGTGCAATCATATCTGGTTGTCAATCGTTATTGCAGTGAATGAGGAAACTTTCATAACACTTCTTATTCATACAGATAGATTTCCACGCGGTCCACAATCGCCTCCATCACCTCGTCGAGTTCCTTGTGTCCCTCAAGATACGCCGTTCCCTCTGTATAGACTACACTTTCCAGCATCGTATCACTGAGATACGGTATGTCTAACTGAGCAATCCATTGTTCAAGCTGTGCGATGTCCTCTGTATCAACAGGATATATCAAGTAGAAAAAGTTCTCCCCAGTTGGCAGCGTAAAACCCGCCATACCCTTTTCACCGTTCTCTCCAAGCTCACTTTCCTCGTAGGCAAACTGCTCTGGAAGCGCACTCTTGTTAACAGGCAGCCCAAACTGCATTTGCTTCTGGACATCTCTGCTAAGCATCATCTCCACAAACTGCCTCGCAGCATGATGATTCTCCGACGCAGCATTCATACCGATAATCGACGCTGGATGATAAACATTACTGCACTGGCCATTCAACAGCTTCATCATTGTATTCTCTAACCCCTGCATTCTTGGCACTGACAGCATGTCCTCATAAACAGATGCCATCACAATCTCACCGTATGCAAACGGCGCCTCACGCAGCAGATAAGCACTGTCCTGAGTTGACATGAAAGATCCATTCTCCTCCCAGTCTGTACCATCTTTCAAAATCCTGTTCTGCTGGTACTCCTCGACATCTTCCGGCGGCATACCATGCATCTGCATCTCATAAATCCGCTTGGTCTGTTCCAAAAATGATCGTATCTGACCTTGATTGAGTTGTCCTTGTTCATTCTTCCACGACGGCGCGCAGATCGGAACAGACCGTCTGAGAATGCCGGACGCTGAACATACCTTCAACAAGTTTGTATCCGGGTAAGCCTCCCTTGCCTTCTCCACCATATCTGCCAGTGACTCATAGTCCTCTGCCCCGTCCACAAATGCTGCATCTCCATACAAAACCGGAATATAAAACTTCGCCGGAACAGCGTACATCTTCTCGCCGTATGAAAGATTTTCAATGATATTGCTGTACAGTCCGTCCTGCGCACTGATTTTATCCACGACATCGGACAAATCCTCCAGCACGCCCTTTTCTGCATAAGTGTCAATATTTATGCCATCCAGCATAATGATATCAGGACCGCTGCCGCCAAGAAGCTGCGTATTCAGCTTTTTCAGTGCATCCTCCCGCGTGATGCCGTCCTCGTCCATTCCGATCTGATATTGTATGTACAGATTCGGCGCCTGCGACTGACATGCCGCGATTGTCTGTTTCACCAGATCATCTTCATTCAGACTATAGACAGTAAGCCTGTCTGTTGGCACAGACGGCAGTGCCGCGTCATAGACAAATTTTACGATCCTCCCATTGTTAAATATGGCAAGAAATTCATTTTTGTCTGTTGTTGTCATCGCTGTAATATGGTCTGTCGGGCTGCCCAGTGGAGCAAACGCCCCGTCAATCACTTGCTCCACCACACTGCCGCCGATGGCATGGCGGTACACCCCTTTCTCACTCACAATATAAATCGTGCGGTCTATCCCCAGAAAGGCATACCCATGGTAATTTCCGCCTACCCATAACATTCCGCTCTTATAATTTTCCTCCAGAAAGCTGTCAAGTGTCTTATCCTCCAGAAAGACCTTCTTTTCCAAGTCATACAAAAAGATCGTCTCAGCAGTCACATACATCAGCAGTTGATCCTGACATGCCATCATGGTTTCATTGGAATTTTCAACCTGCACAAGCTTTTGGGCCGAACTTTCACTGGAATTTTCGTTTATATCTATTTTGTAAATGCTTCCGCCGCCCGGTGCATATACGTATGCGTAAAGAGTTCCCTCCTCGTCAAAGGTAATGTCCCACAGGTGCGCTTCTTCCTCCGGGAAATCCACCTCGATCTGTCTTGTCGTATTATCTATATTGTAAATGTAAAGATTATAATCATAGGTACTATAAACTCCACCCGGAGAATCCTCTCTTTCGTCCATCCCAATCAGCGCAATTGTACCGTCTTTTGCAACTGCTACCGCCGCGGGCATATGTTCTTCCATAAACGCGGTGCGTGTTTCATTGATCTCAGCGACCCACGTACTGCCCCCGTCTGCTGACACAACCTTCTCCTTAGAGAAACGGTTCAGCAGGACAAGCTGTCCATCCTCTAATGTCTGCATCTGCGCCATATCATAAAATTCACTTCCCTCATAGACTGTGGTGCCCACGTAACGCCCCATGCCATTGCTGTCAGCAAGCTCTCCCTGCCCGGAGGCCTCTTTACGCGCGTCAGGCAGTGTACCATTTTCACTCTCCAACGAACCTTTTGCATCACAGCCTGTCGCTATAATACCAAGTACAGCCGCCATAAAGAACGCTGCCAATCTTATAAACAGTGATTTCCTTCTCATATCTTACCTCCAAATGTACTGTATAGACGCCCAAAGCCTTTTTTACATTTTATGATAACATAACAATCTCTAAATTTTCTCTAAGAGGTTGATAAAAGAAGTTGTACTTTTATTCATACAGAGAAATTTCCACACTATTCACAATCTCCTCCACCGCCTCATCGAGTTCCTTGTGTCCCTCAATGTACTCCACGCCCTGCGCAAAAATCACATTTTCAAACACAGGATCGCTCAAATAAGGTGTGTCAAGTCCTGCAATCCACTGTTCTAGTAGGTCGATTCCCTCCTGTTCAACAGGATAAATCGTAAATCCATGCGTCACGCCATCTATGTCATAAGAGGTAGAATACTGGCCGCCGTCCTCACCCAGTTGACTTTCATCATAAGCAAAGACCGATGCAAGCGACTTTTTATTGATTGGAAATCCCAACGGTGTGTTATCTTGAACAGTTGTGCTAAGCATCATGCCAACAAACTGTTTTGCCCTGTCAGAACTCTTTGTTGCTGCGTTAATGCCTACGATGGATTCTGGACAGTACACATTGGCACTCTGCCCGTCTAGTGGTTTCGATATCGCTTGCTCCATGCCTTCTGCACGCGGTACAGACAGCATATCTCGATATGTGTACGCACCCAACGTCTCACCAAAAGCAAACGAGCAGCGTTTCTCAAGACAAATCGTTTCATTCAAGCCTTTGAAATAAGGGCTCTCCTCATAATCATTTGCAACCCGCCGCTGGTAATTGTCAATTGCCTCTGTCGGTGTCCCATTCATCTGCACCTCGTAAAGTCTCTTGGAAAGCTCGAGAAACTCTTTGATTTTCTGTGTGTCCAACTGTCCTTTTCCGTCCTGCCATGACGGCGCACACACCGGCATAGCGCGCTTCATGATGCCCTTTGCCGAAGAAATTCCCACCATATCTGTATCAGTATATGTCTCCCGCGCCTTTTCATAGAGCGCTACCATCGACCTGTAATCCGTTATACTGTCCACTGCCTCTTTCTGCCCGATGACAACTGGAATGTGAAACTCCAACGGAATCGCATAAATCTGATCGCCCCCGCTTAAATTATCAATTAGATTCCTATATAATCCGTCTCTCTCATCTGCCGCATTGACAATCTCTGACAATTCCATCAGCACGCCCTTCTCTGCATAGGCGTCAATCTTCATGCCGTCGAGCAGCATAACGTCTGGTCCACTCCCGCCAAGAAGCCGTGTATTCAGTTTTTTCAACGCATCCTCCTGCGTGATGCCGCCATCTTCCATTCCAATCTGATATTCAATGAACATTTCCGGGTACTGTGTCTGATAAGCAGAGATTGTCTGCTTTACCAGATCATTTTCTTTCAAACTGTAAACCGTAAGTTTTTCGTTCGGAACAGTTGGCACATTCGCGTCATAGGCAGCCTTGACAATGCTTCCATCTGAATATGCTGTCACAAACTCATTCCTGTCATTCACTGTCATCGCCAGAATACTGTGTGACGGCGTACTCAGCAGGGAGAGGCTGCCATCTATCACCTGCTCGATGGTGCTTCCGCCAATCACATGCCGATGAAGTCCTTTGTTCCCTGCAATATAGATGGTCTTGTTCTCGCCCAAAAAAGAATATGCCGTAAATCCTGCGCCTGTCCAAGACATATCTTGATAAGTATCCAAGACAAAACTGTCAAGAGTCTCGTCCTCTATAAATTGTTCCTTTTCCAGATCATACAGGAATATTTTTTGCGCAGTCATACACATCAGTATCTTATTTCTGCATTCCATCAGATAACAGTTCTCCTGAAGCGTAGTCAGCTTCTTCGATACTCCTGTATCAAGATCGACCTTATATATTATCCTGCAGCCGCCAGCAAACACAAACAGCTCTCCCTGCTCACCAAATGCCACTTCGCTCAGTCTGGACTCGGCATCTGGCTGGTCAATTTCAATTTGCCTGACAGTATCGTCTGTATGATAGATATACAGCCGATAGACATATTCCATGTGCTCTGCGTCTGCTGATGGATCCTTTTTATCCATGCAAATCAACGCCAGCGTGCCGTCCGTTGATATGGCAGTCGAAATTGGATAGTGTTCTTTGACAAAGACAGAAAATTCCTCGTCCTGTTCAATATTCCATGTATTTCCGCCGTCCTCCGACACAAATCTCTGGCTGGTCATACTGTTGACCAACACAATCCGGCCATCACTGAGGATCTGTTTTTCCATCCTGTCCCAATACTCTCCCTCACAGACGGTCCGATCTACATAACGCCCTGTGCCACTATTATCAGAAGTGTCCGTGTCCTGCTGCGCTGCGGCAGACACATCGCTGTCTGTCATAAGCATGTCTGCCTCACGTTCAGAGCGCTGTGGCTCTCCTTGTGTGCCGCAGCCTGCCATTGTTATGGTGATCACAGCAGACATAACAAATGCAGCCAGTCTCGTACTAAGTAATTTTTTTCTCATTGTAAACCTCCATATTCATTTAATTTTTCCCTATCTTAGCACAGAAGTCTCTAAATGCTCTCTAAATTTGCATTAAAAATCATATTAAAAAGAATTTAAAATGCTCTCATACTTTACACCCGAACAGGTATCGAGTATAATAAGGCGAAAAGATTTTGCCGACAACGCATATTGAATTTTAGAGATAATTTAGAGATAAATAAAGTAAAATATGAAGTACAAAAATATTTTACTTTATGGAGGAGAAACCATGCGTATACTACTCGCCGAAGATGACAAGAAACTAAATGAATCCCTCACAGCCCAGCTGATTTCAAGAGGCTTTATTGTAGACTCCTGCTATGACGGGGAGGAAGCGCTTTATTATGCTGTGCAGAATATTCATGATGTGATTCTGCTCGACCGAATGCTTCCCGGCATGGAGGGCACTATGATTCTGACCAAACTGCGCAGGCAGGGCATCAGTATCCCCGTTCTCATGATCACTGCACTTGGCACGCTGAACGACAAAGTGACAGGACTGAATCTTGGCGCTGACGATTATCTGGTAAAGCCGTTTGCGTTCGAAGAGCTGCTGGCGCGTATCCAGTGTGTCACAAGACGCTCTCCGATTCTCAGCCAGACAGAATTGTCCACCTACTGCGATATCAGCTTTGATGAGACCTCAAACACCCTTACCGGACCAGACGGCAGTTGTACCTGCTCTAAGCGCGAGGGCGCGATGCTTGAAATATTTGTCAAAAACGGCGGACAAACCCTGTCAAGAAACACGCTTCTATTAAAAATCTGGGGACCTGACAGCGACGTTGAGGAGGGAAACCTTGACAACTATATCTACTTCGTCCGCAGGCGGCTCAAGGCAGTCGGAAGCCGTTTAAAGCTAAGAACAATCCGCGGTATTGGCTACTGTCTGCTGGAAGAATCACTGGAAAATTAGAGAGGAAGCAATTTCTATCACATGAATACCATCAAAAAAGCACACCTTCATTTGACACTGTTAAACGGCTGCATCACCACATTGATTTTAATTGTCATGACACTTGGCTATCTATTGATTTCCGAAAATAACATGATGAAAAATAAAATGTACTCCTATCAGAGTGACATCTACACGACCGCCTCCTACATCGAGCAGCAGGACATCATCAGCAACACATGGCTGTCCCAGCTTGAATCCGGCAAAAAATACTATGTGTCCTTGATGGACAATGACACCGAATTTCTATATGATACCAATAAAATACATGAAAGTGATGAGAGACGGCAGGTCCTCGACAAAGCATGGCGTTATTACCATCATGAAAACGCCTCCATGACGCACCATACGCTCTCGTATAAAAGCAGTTACACCTCCTTTATATTAAGTCAGGAAAATGACATCAGTGTCAATAAATTCAGTTACTGCTGTTTTGTAATCCACATGGAAAAAAATACGTCTACGCTGGAAATTCTGCTGGCTGCGCCGCTTGAGACAATCAAAAAGCAAATGACAAGACAGCGTTCTTTATTTCTGGGGATTATCACACTTGCCCTGATCGCTATCTGGATTTTCGCATACATTTTTACCGGAAAACTGCTAAATCCGATTGAGGCAAGCAGACTCCGGCAAAATCAGTTCATCGCCTCCGCGTCCCATGAGCTGCGCACACCGCTCGCGGTGATACTCTCATGTGCCGAGGCAGGGCTTGACAAAGATGTATGCCCCGAATTGAGTACGATCAAAAACGAAGCGCTGCGCACCTCAAGACTGTTAAACGACATGCTCACACTGCTGAGTTGTGACACGGGGCATCTCGACATCAAACCAGTGCGCACCCAGCTCGACACACTGGTACTGAACGCCTGCGAGGCTTTTGAGAATATGGCAGCTTCAAAAAATATCCAAATCAGCGCCTCCCTCCCCGAAGATGCACTCCCCGACTGCGTATGTGACAGTGAGCGCATCACACAAGTGCTCACAATCTTTCTGCACAATGCCGTCAGCTATACGCCGGCGGGCGGAAAAATCTGTCTGTCTGCCGATTACGTGAACAAACACTTTGAAATCAAAATTTCTGACACGGGTGTCGGTATCAGCGACGAGGATAAGTCCAAAATATTTGACCGCTTTTATCGCAGCGAAAAAGCCCGCAGTGACAAAAATCACTTCGGGCTGGGTCTCGCCATCGCCTACGATATCATTACCGCACATCACGGAAGTATCAAAGTATCCGACACACCGGGCGGCGGCAGTACCTTTTTGATCATACTCCGCAACCAAGCTTCCTCATAATGTTGATCAACGCAAAAATGCGGTATTATACGTCCGCAGAATCCACTACTTTATTTGCTCTCGCCTTCACCTGCGCGTCCTGAATATCGTTCGGTGTCTGCTCATATCTCGTCACTTCATACTCAAAGCTGCCGCGTCCGCCTGTCATGGAACGAAGCACTGTACAGTATCCTGTCAACTCCATCATTGGAATATCCGCTTCAATAACCTGCTTGCCGTTTCCAATCGGATTCATGCCAAGCACTCTGCCGCGCCGCTTATTCAAGTCGCCCATTATATCACCTGTGTAGCGCTCGGGTGCTGTCACCTTGAGCGATGCAATCGGTTCAAGCAGCACAGGTCCTGCCTCCATAAAGCCCTTCTTAAACGCCTGAATCGCTGCGGTCTTAAATGCCATTTCTGAGGAATCCACTGCATGATAAGAACCATCGTACAGTATTCCCTTCACGCCTACCACCGGATAAGCCGCCAAAGGTCCTTTCAGCACAGATTCCTGCATTCCTTTCTCGACAGCCGGGAAGTAATTCTTTGGAACCGCACCGCCTACGACTTCCTGCTCAAACATATACGCTTTCTCCAAATCGCCGGACGGCTCAAAGCGCATCTTGACATGACCATACTGTCCGTGTCCGCCGGACTGTTTTTTATACTTGTATTCCACGTCGGATTTCTTCTTGATGGTCTCGCGGAACGCAATCTTGGGATCACTTAGCTCAATCTCGCACTTGTACTCATTTGCCAGACGGCTCTGGATAATTTCAAGCTGCTGGTCGCCTATGCCGTACAGCAAGGTCTGTCTGTTCTCCACATCATTGACCACCTTCAAGGTCTGATCTTCGTGCGACATCTTCTGCAATGCCTGAGATACCTTGTCAATGTCTCCCTTGTTTGGCACCTTATAGCGCTTTGCCGTATACGGCTTTGAAATCTCAAACTTGCCGTACTCAATCACGGTTGCCTTTGTCGAGAGCGTGTTTCCTGTCCTCGCAGCCGTGAGCTTGGCAATCGCACCGATATCCCCTGCGTGCAGCTCACTGATTTCTATGGGTTTGCTGCCCTGTAATATGTATAACTTGTTAACTTTTTCCTCGATATCCTTATCTTTATTATAGATTGTATCGTCCGCCTTAAATACGCCTGAGCATACCTTAATCAGAGAATACTTGCCGATAAACGGGTCTACGATTGTCTTAAACACATATGCGGACTTTGCCTTCGAAAAATCATAATTTGCCTCAAAGACCTCATTGGTTTTCATGTTAAAACCTGCAAGCTGCCTGTTCTCAGGGCTTGGCATATATTTCACGATATCGTCAAGCAGTGTGTATGTACCTTGGCATAACAGGCTTGAACCCATACTAATCGGCACGATCGAGCTGTCAATCACATTCGTGCGCAGCGCTGCACGAATCTCATTCTCAGAGAATGTCTCCCCGCCGAAATAGCGGTCCATAAACTCCTCGCTTGTCTCGGCTACCGCCTCCATCAAAGTATCTCTGTAGAGATTCAGATTGTCCATGCTGTAGTCTGGAATCTCGCACGCTTCGACATCTTTGCCCTTCCAGCGGTTTCCTGTCTCACTCACAACATTCACATAGCCCACGAATTTTTCATTCTCTCTGATTGGGAAATGGAACGGTGCAATCTTCTTGCCGTACATCTCTGTGAGCTTCTCCACAACATTCTTAAATGATGCGTTGTCCGCATCCATTCCAGTCACATAGATCATTCTCGGAAGCTTATATTTCTCACACAACTCCCAAGCCTTCTCTGTCCCTGCCTCGACGCCGGACTTGCCCGATACCACAATGATCGCTGCATCTGCTGCACTGATTGCTTCCTCAACCTCACCGATGAAATCAAAATATCCGGGTGTATCGAGAACGTTAATCTTCACGCCATCCCACTCAATCGGTACGACAGAAGTACTAATGGAAATTCTCCTCTTCTGCTCTTCCTTGCCATAATCGCTGACGGTATTGCCGTCTTCAACTTTTCCCATGCGTGAAGTGATACCTGACAGATATGCCATTGATTCCACGAGACTTGTCTTTCCAGCCCCACCATGACCTAACAATACTACGTTTCGGATCTTATCAGTTGTGTAAATGTTCATTGCAGCTACCTCCTATTTAGTGCGAATGCTCCGCGGGCACTCTATTATTTCTACTTGTTGCTCTTAATATTACAATTTTACTATATATTATCAGACAATACAATCTTTTTTGTGCATTTTGTATATATTATTTTGCATAAAATACTTTCCTAAATTTCGTGAGAATTGCTAAAACTTTTGCGCTTGACACAAATCCTTCTGTTTACAGATTTTCAATACAATGATAAAATATATTCTATACTTATTTTCTATGCTTATTCTATTTGAAAACCGATTATACTTGGAAAGGAAATAATTTTATATGAATATGAACAAAATTGGCTTTTTAAGCCTTGGTTTAATAGGAGGCTCGATCGCGCTTGCACTGCGGCAGATTTCCCCCGCTGCACAGATAATTGCCTATGCACGCAGACAGTCCACGCTCGACGAAGCGCTCTCTGCCGGTGCGATTGATATCGGCACGACAGAAATCAATGAATTGTTTTTAGACTGCGATCTGATTTTCCTGTGTGCCCCCGTTGCCGTCAACAACAAATTTTTGGCACAGCTCAAACCCTTTTTGTCAGACAAAACGATTCTCACAGATGTCGGCAGCGTAAAGGGTTCTATCCATGAAACCATATCAGGACTCGGACTAGACAACCAATTTATCGGCGGTCATCCCATGGCAGGCAGCGAAAAAACCGGATTTTCAAACGCCAATCCCGTTTTATTAGAAAATGCATACTATATTCTTACGCCCACGGAGACTGTCTCCAAAGAAGCCATTGATGCATATTCCTCTCTCGTAAAGAAAATGGGCGCGATTCCAATACAATTAACCTGTCAGCAGCATGACTATGTAACCGCCGCCATCAGCCATGTACCGCATCTTGTCGCCGCAGCCCTTGCAAACTTGGTGCACGACCATGACTCCGCAGATGAAACGATGAAGCTAATCGCGGCAGGCGGTTTTAAGGACATCACGCGCATCGCCTCCTCCTCCCCTGATATGTGGGAGTCCATCTGTATGTCAAACACTGAAAATATCGCAAACTTACTAGATGATTACATCATCTCACTACAGACGATCAGCAAAGCCATGCGGGCAAAACAGACCGGCTTCACCTATGATCTGTTTGCCGCCTCCAAGGAATACCGGGACTCCTTCTCCGATTTGCCAAGAGGTCCTATCACCAAGGTTTTTGCCTGCTATGTGGATATTCCTGACGAAGCTGGCGCCATCGCCTCCATCGCCTCACTGCTCGCCGAGTCTGGGATTTCAATCAAAAATATTGGCATCATACATAATCGGGATTTTGAGGAGGGCGTCCTTCGGGTTGAATTTTATGAACAGTCTTCTCTAGATGAAGCTGTCACGCTGCTCACAAGCCTGCACTATTCCATCTATCACAGGAAATAAATGCATTCGCAATGCCCGCATCGGAGATTCTGAAAGGTTTGTATTTCGCATAGAATAGTTATAGAATTTATCGCTGTCATGAGGTTTTCTATAATGAAATTAAAACCCTATCTTATTTCTGTTGGTATCGCACTTGGTGTCGGCGGTCTGGCGGCTTTTCTGACACACGGCAATATCAGACTCTATGCCGTGCTGAACAAGCCCCCGCTCGCCCCTCCTGCCTTTCTTTTCCCGATCGTATGGACGATTTTGTATATCCTGATGGGGATTGGCAGCGCCCGCATCTATTTACAGAAATCATCATACTCCTTTGAAGTCATGGATGCGTTACTCAGCTATGCTCTCCAGTTGATTTTAAACTTTTTCTGGCCGATTATCTTCTTTAATATGTATACATTTTTGTTTGCTTTCATATGGCTCGTCGTCCTATGGTGCGCCATCATCAAAATGATCTTGAAGTTCAGCCGGCTTGACACTGCTGCCGCATATCTGCAAATGCCTTATCTGTTATGGGTTACTTTTGCCGGCTATCTGAACTTTATGATGTATCTGCTGAATTAATACTGGCAAAAAATTATTTTAAAAAATTTACAAAAAGTACTTGCTCTCTCTGCCAAAATGTGCTATTATATTTCTTGTCGTTACGACACACGTTTTAGAAATTGCCGGTGTGGCGGAATGGCAGACGCAGCAGACTCAAAATCTGCCGGGGGCAACCTCGTGCCGGTTCAAGTCCGGCCACCGGCATAAAAGAAGCTATTTGTTTAGCTTCTTTTTTTGTGCGCAGACCCATATAGAAACAGAGCAGCTAACCCGACAACTGCTCTGTTTTTTGACAATCATATTATGCTATATGGTCGAGTCTCTCTTTGATTCTGCGCAATTCACTCTCAAGAATATTCACCCGAATGGAAAGCATTTCCTTTTCATTGTCTATTTTCATCGCTTCATGCAGATTTCTTGATAAATCAAGATGTCCCTCCGCTACACGTCTGATATTCACCCGAATTTCATTTTCAAGTGTCAAATCAATGTTTGTGACCTTTTGTTTTACATCATTGAGATCATTTTTTACATTTTGCATATCACTTTTCATATCTTGCATGTCGCTTTTCATATTTTGCATATCACTTTTCATATCTTGCATGTCGCTTTTCATATTTTGCATTTCAGCCAAAAGCAAGTCTAGTTTTTCACTATCCGTCATTTTTCCACCGCCTTCTCTATATTTTTTATATTAATGATGAAACAGCCTAATCCCCGTAAAGCACATTGCGATATCATACTTATTGCAAGTCTCGATAACATTGTCATCTCTGATCGAGCCGCCCGGCTGCGCAATATATTTCACACCGCTTCTGTGCGCCCTCTCCACATTGTCGCCAAACGGGAAAAACGCATCGGAACCAAGCGCCACCTCTGTCATCTGGTCAAGCCATGCACGCTTCTCCTCCCTCGTCAGTACCTCTGGCTTTTGTGTAAAGAAATTCTCCCAAATGCCATCTGCAAGCACATCCATATAGTCATCACTCATATATACATCTATCGTGTTATCTCTGTCTGCACGGCCAATTTTTTCCTTAAACGGCAGATTTAACACTTTGGGATTCTGGCGCAGGAACCAGTTGTCTGCCTTGTTTCCGGCAAGTCTGGTACAGTGGATACGCGACTGCTGACCAGCACCGATACCGATTGCCTGACCGTTCTTTACATAGCATACGGAATTTGACTGTGTGTACTTTAATGTAATCATGGCAATGGCAAGATCAATCTTTGCCTGTTCTGAAATCTCTTTGTTTGCTGTCACGACATTTGCAAACAGTGCATCGTCGATCACCAGTTCGTTTCTGCCCTGCTCAAATGTAATGCCATACACGTCCTTTGTCTCTATAGGATTGGGTACATAATCAGTATCAACCTGAATCACTGCATAATTGCCCTTTTTCTTTGCCTTCAGCATTTCAAGCGCCTCTGGCTCATATCCGGGCGCTATGATTCCATCTGAAACCTCCCGCTTGATTAACCTTGCGGTATCTGCATCACAAACATCTGACAGCGCTATAAAATCACCAAATGAGGACATTCGGTCCGCGCCCCTTGCCCTTGCATAAGCACATGCAAGCGGTGACAAATCGCCCATATCATCTACCCAGTAAATCTTGCGTCCAACTTCATCTAATGGAAGTCCTACTGCCGCCCCGGCAGGTGATACATGTTTGAAAGAGGTCGCAGCAGGAAGCCCTGTAGCCTTTTTCAATTCCTTTACAAGCTGCCAGCCATTCAACGCGTCCAGAAAATTAATGTAACCGGGCTTTCCATTCAGCACTTCAATGGGCAGCTCCCCGTCTTTCATATATATTTTAGATGGTTTCTGGTTTGGGTTGCACCCATATTTTAATTCTAATTCTTTCATTTGTTCTATACTCCTTTTGCTTGTCTTTTTATGTATGGCACATGGGGACGCGGTGTTTATACGTTTTTATTATAAATTTTTGACTCGTAGCGGCCTGTTTCGATGTCAATAAAACGGACAAACAGCGACACTTTATTGTCATCATTCAGGCTGTTCCAGACCATTTCACCAAACGCGTTCATATCATCTGGAATCCCGACAAGCTTGGGCTCGCCCTCAAAACTTGGCAGCGGACTGCCATCGCCCATATAGGTATGAATAAAATGCCCCTCTCCCGCCACAGGCTGACTATAGGCAAAAGTATAGCGGTTGCAGGCATCAGGATTTCCATTGTTGCTCTTTAAGATGGACATTGCATAATTATAACTGCCGTTCTCAATATGCAGAATGCCGGAAATGCGCGGTGTATAATTGGGCGCATCTGGCTCAAACTCCCTCGTTCTGAGTGCCTGCTCGAAAGTCTGCTGTTTGTCCATCAGCTCATAAACCGTATCCGTCTGGTCTCCGTTTGTCACGATCGTTTTGTTGCCAAGCACGCGGACAGGCGCATAAATGATAAGACTCGGGTCACTCAGCTTGGACGGGTCAAATGCCTGTGTGCGGATACCTTCGCCCTCCTCCACAAACACGCGGTTTCTGCTGTTCTCGCTTCTGCCCATAATAAAATAAGCAATTGCCGCCTTTTTTCCGTCTTTTGTCTTACCGATCACAATTCCTCTGCCCGGGTAAGCGTTTCCTTTGAGCTCATTCTCCAATGATAGCATCTTCATCTCTTATCCTCCTAAATGTTTAAAATGTGTATGAACGTGTGCCCTGTATGCTTTTCGTCAGGTCTAACAGTTTTCCTCCGCACGGGTCTGTGCATAAAAAACCGTCTGGGCACACAAAATTCATGGGCCCAGGCGGTCGGCTTCTAACTCGTCATACACTCCCTGTAGGTGCTCCTACACAGCATCTTCTGCCAATGCTGTCTCCGCCAGTTGTGTATCTGTTTTTATCATATATGATAGCTTCCATTTTGGCAAGTATTTCATTTTGAAATATCAAGATTCTGAGTGTTATTTTATAATATTTAGATATTCTGCTTATTACTCAAATACCGTATACACACCCCATTTCCATGAAGCACATCGCCCTCAAGCTTTCTTGAAAACATAATCTTGCTATCTTCGTCCTTGATGACCTCAATATCCTCATCGCTGCTGTTGACAATCACCTCCAGCGTCTCTCCCCAGCCCATTTTCTGAAACTGTATGACACGGGGATTTTTATACTCCGCGGGGAAATGGAAATTGCGCTCACGCATCAGCGGCTCTTCTTTTCTGAGCTTGATGAGCTGCTTTGTAATAGAAATCTGCTCATTGTACTTGCCCTGTTCGATATCTCCCCACGGCATACACCTGCGGCAGTCCGGGTCAAAACTGCCCTCCATGCCAATCTCCGTACCATAGTAGATGCAGGTGCTGCCCGGCATGGTAAACAACAACGCAAAGAGGCAGTTGTACATATCAAGCCCGCTTGTCACATTTCTGAGGCGGATTGTGTCATGGGAGTCCAGCATATTAAATAAAACATCATTGGTCTGCTGCATATAATTTGTGTAACAGCGGTTGACCATAAACTCAAAATCCTCGCCCGTCAGGCTCTTGTCTAAAAAGAAATCCTTCATGCTTCCTGCAAGCGGATAATTCATGACAGAGTCAAACTCGTCGCCCCGCAGCCAAGGAATCGCATCGTGCCACACTTCGCCTAAAATATAAATTTCTGGCTTGATTGCCTTCAACGCCATTCGGAGCTGTTTGCAGAATACATGGGACACCTCATTTGCCACATCCATGCGGAGGCCGTCCACATCATATTTCTTTACCCAGCCGCATGCCACACCGATCAAATAGTCGCGCACTGCCTGATTGTTGGTATTGAGCTTAGGCATCTCATCATAAAAAGCAAATGTGTACAACTGCCCCCTCCTTGCAGCGTCCCACTGGTTTGACAACGGCCACTCATTAATCATAAACCAGTCAAAATACTGTGAATCGCGCCCGTTTTTTAACACGTCCTGCCACGGCTTGAAGAAGTAGCCGCTATGGTTGAACACCGCATCTAGCATGACGCGGATTCCGCGCTTATGCGCCTCGTCCACAAAACGCTTCATGGTCTCATCATCGCCAAAATGAGAATCAATTTTCTCATAATCTGTGGTGTCATATTTGTGGTTGGAGGGGGACTCATTGATCGGCGTCGTGTAAATCCCGGTAATGCCCAGCTCTTTCAGGTAATCAAGTTTATCCGTCATGCCCTTCAAGTCTCCGCCGTAAAAGTCATTGTGCCCGACATCGCCCTCATATTTCCATGCCTTTGTATTCTCGGGATTTAAAGAGGGGTCTCCATTGCAGAACCGCTCTGGGAAAATCTGGTACCAGATCGTCTCATTGACCCACTCAGGCACTTTGTTGACATCAATGGGATTCATCCACGGCATCGTAAAACATTGTCTGCTGCGCCCTTTGATCTGCATCTGTTCCTCACTGACAAAACCATCTTCAAAATAGTACCAGCGCTCTGTCTCTGTCACCAGTTCAAAATAGTATTTTAACCGTTTAAATGCCGGCTTGATTGTCGTCGTCCACCAAAGCTGGTATTTCAGGCGCTTTTTGAATGGAACATTCGCTTTCTCACCAGTCCATTCCTCGCCGCCGCCCAAGATTCCGTTTGCAAACGGGTCTCCATATACAATATTTACTTCTTTTACATCATATCCAGTTTTGAGATTGATAATCAGTTGATTTTCATCAAGCATATAGCAATAGTTATCAACAGTTCTGTGAAAAACTGACGCAAACTCCATATTTGTACCCTTCCCTTTCCATTTGAAACATCTACAGTTGAAAAATTATACTTCCTAAAAAATATTGGAAAACGTTTTCTAGCGCGCTACATCATAAGGCCGAGAACGTTCTCATAATCCTCCAGATTTTTCTCCAAAAGTTTTGGCGTGTCCAGCCCATAGGGACATCTGGAAGCGCACTGCCCACAGTGGAGGCATTCCTTGATTTTTGCCATTTCTGCCTGCCACTCCTCACCCAGCCAGTTTGCCGAGGGAGAACGGCGCAAAAGCTGTGAAATCCGCGCGCAGTTGTTGATTTTGATTCCCTTTGGACACGGCATACAGTAACCGCACCCGCGGCAGAAGTCTCCTGCAAGCTCTTTTAGATCCTTCTCATAAATTGCCTTCATTTCCTCGTCCATTTCAGGAGCCTTCTCCTGATAAGACAAAAATTCAGCAAGTTCGGATTCCCGCTGTACGCCCCAAAGCGGCAGCACAGATTTATACTGGCACGCAAACCAGTAGCAGACCTTTGCGTTGGTGAGCAGCCCGCCTGCCAGTCCTTTCATGCCAAGAAAGCCCATTCCTGCCTCCTCACATTTTTTCACAAGTGCAATTTCCTTCTCCGATGAAATATATGCAAAGGGAAACTGCAACGTCTCGTACAGGCCGCTCTCTATGGCTTCCTCTGCAACATTCAGCAGATGCGCTGTGATGCCGATATGCCTGATTTTTCCTTCTTTTTTTGCCTTGACAACAGCATCATACACACCGTCCTCGTCCCCCGGGCGGAAGCATTTTGGCGCGCAGTGCAGTTGATAAATGTCAATGTACGCTGTCTGTAACAGACGAAGCGAAGTCTCCAAATCCTCCAGCACCTTCCCGCCCGTCTGGGCAGCAGTTTTTGTCGCAATATAATATGTACTTCTGTCAACGTCCTTGAGCGCAGCGCCCAGCTTCTGCTCGCTGTCGCTGTACGCCCTTGCGGTATCAAAGAAATTCACACCGCCGTCAAGCGCCATATGAATCAGCTTCACGGCACTGTCCATGTCAATCCGCTGAATCGGAAGTGCGCCAAAGCCATTTTTGTTTGCAACAATTCCAGTATTTCCTAGTTTTACAGTTACCACAATATGTTCCTCCTGTTTTGTCTATCCTTCAAATGCTTTGCAATCGGTCTGTTCACGAAGTTCTCATATAAGCCGAGACCGCCTCCGCACCGTACAACAGTGTATCCAGACCGTCCTGATATTTGTAGTCAATATTCGCTGCCAGCATCGTGCCGATTCCTGTCATGAGAAGCCAAATATTCTGCGCCGCTTTGTGGCTGTCTGTCTCCGCACGCACCTCTCCTGCTGCCTTTCCCTCCTCCACCAAAGCTGCAAGCTCCTGAAGAATTGTATTTTTTATACCCGTCTCGGTCACTTTGTAGAGCGCAGTGTAGTGCTGGAAATAAGAATTTTTTTCATAGATGTACGTAAACGCCGTCCTGATGAGTGTGATAAAATTCTCCTCGAAAGAAGCCTGCGGCTTCAAGGCATTCTTCGCCTTTGCCATAAGCTCCTCATTGCACCGCTGCGCGACCACCAGATTAATCTCGTCAATATCACGAAATCTGTTGTAAATCACCCTGCGGTCACAGTTCAGTTCCCTGCAAAGCCTTGTAACGGTCAATGCATCTGCACCTTCACGGCAGCCAATGTTTACTGCAAGATCTACAATGCGCTTGCTTGTCTCATCTTCAATACGTTTTCCTTTTGAGAATGCCATTTTTCCACCCCATTTGTATTTGTTCGTATTAACACTGTCATGATTCTGCCGACTGTTGCCTGTCCAATCCTTTTTATAGGATACAAAAGTCATGTTTTTCACACCTTAGGATGAATCACATGACTTTTGTTATTCTTATCTTATCAGTTATAGCCCAAAATAGCAAGGAAATCCGGCAAAAAACAATTTATAAACAAGATGAACAAGATAACTAATTTGCCGCAATCGCATTTCCTGTGTAGAGCTGGTAGTACTTTCCCTGCGCCTCGATCAGCTCGTCATGTGTCCCGCGCTCAATAATCCTGCCCTGCTCCAGCACCATAATGCAGTCGCTGTTCTTGACGGTCGAAAGCCGGTGGGCAATCACGAACGTTGTCCTGCCCTTCATCAGCTTATCCATGCCGTCCTGCACAATCTTCTCGGTGCGCGTGTCGATTGAGCTGGTTGCCTCATCGAGAATCAGCGCAGGCGGGTCTGCGATGGCAGCTCTCGCAATCGCAAGCAATTGCCGCTGTCCTTGGCTCAGGTTTGCGCCGTCGCCTGTCAGCAGCGTATTATAGCCGTCTGGCAGCTTCTCAATAAACTCGTGCGCATTCGCAAGTTTTGCCGCTGCGATTACCTCCTCGTCGGTGGCATCTAGTTTGCCATAGCGGATATTTTCCATCACAGTAGCCGTAAACAAATGTGTATCCTGCAGCACGATGCCCAGCGAACGGCGCAAATCTGCCTTTTTGATTTTATTGACATTGATGCCGTCATAGCGGATTTTTCCGTCCTGAATATCATAAAACCGGTTGATCAAATTCGTAATTGTCGTTTTTCCGGCTCCTGTAGAGCCTACGAACGCAATCTTCTGCCCCGGCTCCGCGAACATTTTGACATTGTGCAGGACAATCTTCTCGTCCGTGTAGCCAAAGTCCACATCATCGAACACCACACTGCCCTCAAGACGCTGATAGGTTGTCGTGTCGCTGTCTTTGTGATAATGCTTCCAAGCCCACATTCCAGTGTGCTTCTTCGTCTCTCTGAGCGCACCATTGACTTCCTCTGCATTGACCAGCATGACATAGCCGTTGTCTGCCTCCGGCTCTTCGTCTAGCATCTTGAAGATGCGGTCTGCACCGGCGAGCGCCATGACGATGGAGTTAAACTGCATACTCACTTGATTGATCGGCATGTTAAAGCTCTTGTTGAATGTGAGGAAGCTCGCAAGTCCGCCCAGCGTGAGTCCGCCGATATTGCCAAGCGCTAAGATTCCGCCGACAATCGCACAGACCACATAACTGAGATTGCCAAGCTGTGAATTGATCGGTCCGAGCATGTTCGCAAACTGATTGGCATTGTAAGAGCTCTCAAACAACTCCTCGTTGAGCTCATTAAAGCGCGCCATACTCTCCTCCTCATGGCAGAATACCTTCACAACCTTCTGCCCCTCCATCATCTCCTCAACGAATCCGTTCACAGCGCCGATCGCTGTCTGCTGTGCCACGAAATACCTGCCTGAAAGTCCAGTTGCTTTCTTGGTGACAAACAGCATGAGTGACACCATAATTAAGGTGGTGACGGTCAAAGGTACACTCAGAATAATCATGCTGACCAAAACACTGACAATCGTGATGACACTGCTAAAGCACTGTGGAATACTCTGGCTGATCATCTGTCTGAGCGTATCAATATCATTGGTGTATCTCGACATGATATCACCGTGAGGATGGGTGTCAAAATATTTGATTGGCAGGGATTCCATCTTATTAAACATCTCTGTTCGGATATTCCGCATGGTGCCCTGACTCACATTGATCATAACTCGGTTGTATACATAAGTCGATACCACGCCGATTGCATAGAAGCCTGCCACGCGCAGAATTGCCTGCGCAAGCCCGGAGAAATCTGGGTTCTCTGTTCCTAAGAGCGGCATAATATACTCGTCAATCAATGTCTGTGTAAACAACGTTCCCTGAATGTTTGCAAACACACCGACAAATATGCCTATGATTACAATAATAACATGTGGTGTATAATTTTTAAACACGATTCCCATCAGTCGTTTTAAGAGCTTCCCCGGATTTTCAATCTTTGGTTTGGCTCCTCTAGGTCCTCTCATTGGATGTCCCGGTCCCGGCATTAGTTGTCACCTCCATTCTGGTCAAAGTCCGCATTGCCGCCTGTCTGTGACTCATAGACCTCGCGGTAGATCGGACTAGTCTCTAGCAGTTGCTCATGCGTGCCAAACGCAGTCACCGCGCCGTTGTCCATCACGATGATGCGGTCCGCATTCTGCACACTGCTCACACGCTGCGCGATAATCAGTTTTGTCGTGTCTGGAATCTCCTCTGCAAACGCCTTGCGAATCTTGGCATCTGTGGCAGTATCAACCGCGCTGGTGCTGTCATCGAGTATCAAAATTCTCGGTTTTTTGAGCAGTGCCCTCGCGATGCAGAGCCGCTGTTTCTGCCCACCAGACACATTTGCGCCGCCCTGCTCGATAAAGGTATTGTACTGATCAGGCATTTTCTGGATAAACTCGTCTGCGCAGGCAAGTTTGCATGCCCTGATACATTCCTCCTCGGAGGCATCTTTATCACCCCACCTAAGATTTTCAAGAATCGTACCGCTGAACAGCACGTTTTTCTGCAATACGACTGCGACCTGATTTCTGAGCGCCTCCATGTCATATTTGCGCACATCCAGCCCGCCGACCAGCAGTTCTCCAGATGTGACATCATACAGTCGGCTGATTAAATTGACAAGGCTTGACTTCGCGCTTCCTGTGCCGCCGATCACGCCGATTGTCTCCCCTGATTTGATTTCCAGATTGATGTCTTTTAGCACCGCTTTGCTGTCCTTGTTGTACGCAAAGGACACATTGTTGAATACGATACTGCCATCTTTTACTGTCATGACTGGATTCTCAGGATTGCGAAGGTCTGTCTGTTCTGTCAAGACCTCTGCGATACGCTTTGCGCTGGCATAGCTCATGGAGAGCATGACAAAGATCATCGACACCATCATCAGACTCATCAGAATATTCATACAGTACGCGAGCAGGCTCATCATCTCGCCGGTTGTGAGGCTTCCCACCACAATCATTTTGGCGCCAAGCCACGAAATCAACAGGATACAGCCATATACCGTCACCTGCATCAGCGGCATATTGATGACCACCAGCTTCTCTGCTTTGAGAAACATGTTGTAAATATTCTGGTTTGCCTTGGCAAACTTGCCTTTTTCATAATCTTCACGCACATATGCCTTCACGACGCGTATCGCGGATACATTTTCCTGCACACTTGCATTCAAATCATCGTATTTCTCAAACACCTGCCGAAAATATGTGTTCGCGCGCGGAATGATAAACGCAAGGCAGATACCAAGAAAGATCACTGCGACAAGATAAATGCTGGCGAGCCGCGCATTGATGGAGAACGCCATCACCATCGCAATGATCATTGACGCCGGTGCACGCATTGCCATACGCAGTACCATCTGGTATGCGTTTTGCAGGTTCGTCACATCTGTTGTGAGACGTGTGATCAGACTTGATGTAGAGTACTTATCAATATTTGAAAAAGAGTACGTCTGAATATTCTCAAACATTGCTTTTCTGAGATTTCTTGCAAAGCCCGTCGATGCCCTCGCACCGTACTTTGCACCCATCAATCCCGCCCACAGTCCGATTAGTGCCATCAAGACCATCAGACCGCCAATCTTGTAGATGTGGTTCAAATCTCCCGCATTGACGCCATTGTCAATAATTGATGCCATCAGCAGCGGGATAATCATTTCCATGATAACCTCCAAAATCATGAAAACAGGCGTAAGAATGGAATCTTTTTGAAATTCCTTAATTTGTGCGCCTAATACCTTTAGCATAAAGTAACCTCCATTCGTTATTGATTCATATTTCTCATGAGCTTCTGTGCAACCTCATAGAAGATTTCAAGCTGCTCTGGCTCGATGCCCTCCAAGAGCCTGCTCTCCATATCATCAATCATCGCCTTTGTCTTGACGGCAGTCTGCGTTCCCTGTTCCGTGAGCGAAATCTGTTTGAGCCGGGCATCTCCCTCCACTGACGACCGCTTGATATACCCTTTCTTTTCCATTAGCTGTAGGATTGCCGTCACCGTGGAACGCCTGATATTGAAATTCGACTCGATGGTCTTTTGATAAACTGCCTTCTCTTGATTGTGATGGAGATAGCCCATGATCCAGCCATGCATGAGTGTCACCTCATCCAGTCCCGCCGCCATGCCGCACGCCATAAATTTCTTTCCAAATGCACCGTGCAGCCCCCTGATCACGTTTCCCAGCTTATACTTTTCAGCTTCACCACAGACATTTTCCTCAAATTCGTCCATATCTGCATTCACCTCTTTTCTAAGTTGTTCGCCTTCAAACTGTTCGTGCACTAACATGTTATTCCAGATAAAAAAATAAGTCAATAACTTTTGGGTAACTTCACATATTTTTCACATTTTACTGATTTTATTGCGCTGCAATCTTTTCCGCCAGCTCCTGCAAATACATCCAGCGCTCAAGCTTCTCCTCCAAAAGCTGTTCTGTGCGCTCTTTTTCTTTGGTGAGTTCATTCAGCCTCACAAAGTCGCTGGCATTTGACGCCATATCACCATCAAGTTTTTCAAGCTGCGCTTCGAGCGCTGCAATCTCATGCTCAATGGTCTCGTATTCTTTTTGCTCTTTATAAGAAAATCTTATTTTTTCCTGTCGGTTTTTGATTGTTTTTAAGTTTGCCTGCGCCTGTCCTGCCCCAGCATTTGTGCTGCTCTTTTCGGTTTCCTCCTCCTGCTGCTTTGCCTGATAATCCGTAAATCCGCCTTCATACTGCCGGATTGTTCCATTTTCAAAAGCAAAAATCCGCCGCACAACCCTGTCGAGAAAATAGCGGTCATGCGATACCGCAATCACAATGCCCTCAAAATGGTCCAGATAGTCCTCCAGAATCGTGAGTGTCTGAATATCCAAATCGTTTGTAGGCTCGTCGAGAATCAGCACATTCGGCGCCTCCATCAGCACACGCAGAAGATTCAGCCTGCGCCGCTCTCCGCCGGACAGCTTGCCGAGAAGTCCATACTGTTTCTCTGGCGGAAACAAAAATCTGTCCAACATCACCGACGCCGATACAGAACCGTCCACTGTCTGCACATACTCCGCCGTATTTCGGATATAATCAATGACACGCATGTCAGGTTTCATGTAGGCAAGCCCTGCCTGCGCATCATTTCTGATCTCCTGTGCATAATATCCAAGCTGAATCGTCTGTCCCGTAACGACCGCACCCGAATCAGGCTGCTCAATCCCGCAGAGTATTTTCATCAGCGTTGTCTTGCCGCAGCCATTTTCCCCGATAAATCCGATTCTGTCATTTTTGAGAAAAATATAGCTGAAATCCCGAATCAGCGTCTTTCCGTCATAACTCTTTGTAATCTGCTGTAATTCTACGGTGGTTCTTCCCATGCGGGTGGAGACAGAGCTTAACTCCAACTGCGCCTCCTGCTGCGGACCGCGCTGCGCGGCGAGCTGCTCATAGCGCTGGATATGTGCTTTCTGTTTCGTGCTTCTAGCGCGCGCGCCGCGTTTCATCCACTCGATTTCCATGCGCAGAATGCTCTGCCGCTTGCGCTCTGTGGCATACTCCATGTCCTCGCGCTGCGCCTTCAACTCCAGAAATCCAGTGTAGTTCGTCTGATAGCTGTATATTTTTGCCTTATCAATCTCCACAATCCGGTTTGACACACTGTCGAGAAAATACCGGTCATGTGTCACCATCACCAGTGCGCCCCTGTAACTTTTGAGATACTCTTCGAGCCAGTCTGCCATCGCGGAATCGAGGTGGTTTGTCGGCTCATCGAGTACCAATATATCTGCCTTTGACAGCAGTGTACTGGCCAGTGCAACTCGCTTGCGCTGTCCCCCTGACATTGTGTCCACCTTCATTCCATAGTCCGAAATCCCTAATTTTTGCAGCATTGTCTTGGCATCACTCTCAAGAGACCACTCGTTTTCGTGGGTACGGTTTCCCTCCATAACAGCTTCAAGAACTGTGATATCCCGTTGAAAATCAGGTGTCTGCGGCAGATAACGGACAACGATATTGTTCGCCCTTGTGACACTCCCGCTATCCGGCTCCTCCATACCAACAAGCATTTTCAGCAAGGTAGTCTTACCTGTGCCATTGATGCCGATAATGCCAATTTTTTCTGACTCGTCAACGGTAAAAGACGCCTGTTCAAATAGCGGCGTATCTGTATAGTATTTTGTAATATTTTCTATATTGATAAGATTCATTGACACTACTCCTTTAGAATTTCCGAAGTGCGATCGAGTCATCGTCCGGCGTATTTTCCACGGACTTGACGATCACATCATAGCCAAAATCACTGTTGACCTGTACATGTACGGTATCGCCGCATTTATGTCCTGCGAGCGCCTTCCCGATCGGGGATTCGATACTGATCAGCCCTTGCAGGGGGTTGTTGCGCACCGTTGTCACCAGACGATATGTCTCTATCGTCCCATCCTCCACAAACTCGACCTCCACCGTCTTATTCAGCCCGATTTCGTCCTCTTTGGCATCCTCCTCAATAATCTGCGCCGTCCTGATCATCCGCTCCAGATAACGGATACGGCTCTCGTTCTGGTTTTTATATTTCTTGGCAGCATAGTACTCAAAATTCTCGCTGAGATCTCCCTGCGCGCGGGCTTCCTTTACTGCCTCCAGTGCCTCTTTGCGAATCACAAGCTTTCTGTGCTCGATCTCCTCCTCCATCTTTTTGATGTCATTTCTTGTCAGTTTATCGTTCATTTTTCTTTACCCCTTTCAAAACGTTGCATAAAATGTCTGTAGGATGCTTACCTTTGCATACCTTTGCATAAGAAATCGAGCAGGTTTTCCTGCCCGATAGAAACAGCACACTATTTTATATTGTTTACCAGCTTGCTCTTATGAATCGCATATAATGGAAGTGCGATAAACACCATGCCGCCGAGGATATTTCCAACTGTCACCGGAATCAGATTGGACGCAAATCCGCCGATTGTCAGACTGGATGCAATCTGATCGGCTGTAATGCCGTACAGCTCTTCTGCCTTCGCCACATAAGTATCATTTACGCTGGCAATGATTCCTGCCGGAATATAAAACATATTGGCAACACAGTGCTCCCAGCCGCCGATGACGAAGGCACAGATCGGGAAAAAGATTGCCCATACCTTCCCTGCGATATCCTTCGCGGCAGTCGCCATCAGCACTGCCATGCACACGAGGATATTACAGAGGATTCCAGAGCAAACTGCCCTGAAAGGTGCGATGGTCACTTTTCCATATGCCACCTTGATTGTAAATGCACCGAGCGCTCCGCCGGTGTAATCAAGCAGCCCGCTAAAATATACCAGCGTCGCGATGAGTACCGCTCCCACCATATTGCTGAAAAATACAATGACCAGCGTCTTGATCATCGCAAACGCACTGAACCGTTTATCGACCACGCCTGCAATCATCAGGCAGTCCCCGGTAAAAAGCTCTCCCCCGACAAAAACAATCATCATAAGTCCAACAGGGAAGATGCAGCCCGCAAGCGTCTTGGAAAGTCCCTGATTCGCGATATTATGTACTGCGGCATTGCTCGACGCGCCGCCAAATGCGATAAATGCGCCCGCCATAATACCTAACAAAATACATTTTAGCAGCGGAATTTTTGCTTTCCCCTCTCCTGCGGTCATATTTGCGTCCAGCACTTGAACTGGTGAATTAAATGCGTTGTCCATCTCTTCGTACTCCTTTTACTATTTTTTCTGTTTCTGATAAAGTTTATAGAACATATATGAAATGTGCTCTATCATGACCTGTATATAAGTATACCGCATAAAACCATTTTTGTCACTTCGTTTCATTTCGAAAATTTTAACATTTTTTAGACATGTTTTTATCCGAATCAGTTGAAAACGGTTTCCGTATCGTGTAAACTTATTTTAGAGTGCGTTAGAACTGCTCTCAAAGATGAAGATTCCGAAAGTGAGATTAAAATATGGTAACAATAAAGGATATTGCAAACCGCTTGGGTATCGCGCCAAGCACTGTTTCCAAAGGATTGAATGACGCCAATGATATCAGCCCGGAGTTAAAAAAGCTGGTGCTGGATACCGCAATCGAGATGGGATATGTCACAAAGAGAATGAAAAAAGAGACGCGAAAACGCTTGTGTATTTTTGTTGAAAATATGCAGTATGAAAAACCCGGAGACTTCGGATTTGACATCATTCTTGGTTTTAAACAGGCAGCAGTGCGCGACAATTGGGAAATCACCGTCACACCCGTCACACCGCTTCTGCAACTGCGCGACCCCTACGACCGCTATATGGTTCAAAATGGATATCACGGCGGTTTTCTGGTTGGTTTTGCCCTGAAGGACCCTTGGATGGCACAGCTTCGAACCACCACAATCCCGACAGTGCTCTTTGACAATTATATCACCAAAAATCCAAATGTCGCCTATGTTGGCACTGACAGCTTTGAGGGAATCGACTTGGCAATCGACCATCTGACAGAGCTTGGCCACACCAAAATTGCCCTGCTCAACGGCTCTCCTGACTCGATGGTCACAAGCAACCGTTATGATGCCTATGCAAGCAGTATGCAGAGCCATAAACTAGAGCTTGACGAAAATCTGGTCGCATTTGGTCATTATGTTGAGGACAGTGCGAAGTACCATCTGCCGGCATTAATCGAAAATGGTGCCACTGCAATCATCTGCGGCAATGATCTTCTGGCTGTGGGTGTCATTCGGGAATGCGGGCGGCTACATATCAAAATCCCGCAGGAGATCAGTGTCGTAGGCTTTGATAACCTTCCTATTTCAGAGGAGATCACACCAGCCCTGACTACGATCAATCAGGACCGGATAGATCTTGGCCGCAACTCCTACGCTGCGCTTTACTGGCTGATTGCAAAGGTGCCCATCTCACGATCGATGCTGAGACCGCGCCTGATTGTGCGCGATTCAACCTGCCAAATATCATAATTTATTATAAATATCAAAGCAGTCAAACGTCGCAAAGTAATCCTTTGGTGTCTCTGCGCGTCTGATGAGCCGCACTGTTTTGTCCTCCTGCAATAAAAGCTCTGCGGACTTTAATTTGCCATTGTAATTATAGCCCATAGAAAAACCATGTGCCCCTGTGTCATGAATGACAAGATAATCGCCTGTATCAATCTTTGGAAGCATTCTGTCAACCGCAAATTTGTCGTTATTTTCACAGAGAGAACCTGTAATATCATATTTGTGGTCACAGGGTGCAGTCTCCTTGCCAAGCACTGTAATATGATGGTATGCACCGTACATGGCTGGTCTCATCAGATTGACTGCACAGGCATCAACGCCGATATATTCTTTGTGCGTATGTTTCTCATGGATTGCTTTGACAACAAGATGACCGTATGGTCCCATCATAAAACGTCCAAGTTCTGTATAGATCGCCACATCTCCCATTCCGGCAGGCACAAGAACCTCCTCATATACCTTTCTCACGCCCTCGCCGATTGCCCTGATGTCATTTGGCTCTTGGTCTGGCCGGTAAGGTATCCCAATGCCGCCTGACAGATTGATAAACCGTATGTCTGCCCCAGTCTCCTTCTTTAGCTGTACCGCCACTTCAAACAATGTCTTTGCAAGTGTGGGATAATATTCATTTGTGACTGTATTGCTTGCCAGAAACGCATGGATTCCAAAGTGCTTCACACCCTTTTCCCTGAGTATCCGAAATCCCTCAAAGAGCTGCTCTGTCGTGAATCCGTACTTCGCATCTCCCGGATTATCCATAATATCCGTTGTAATCTTGAAAAGCCCGCCCGGATTATAACGGCAGGAGATCGTTTCCGGCAGCTTGCCAATCGTCTTTTCCAGAAACTCAATGTGCGAGATATCATCTAAATTGATCGTGGCGCCGATTTTTGCCGCATATTCAAACTCCTCCGCCGGCGTATCGTTCGAGGAAAACATGATGTCCTCTCCCTTAATTCCCATCGCGTCGCTGAGCATCAGCTCGGTGAGTGACGAGCAGTCACAGCCGCAGCCGTATTCGCGCAGAATATCAATGAGAAACGGATTGGGTGTCGCCTTCACTGCAAAAAATTCTTTAAATCCTTTGTTCCATGCAAATGCCTCCTTCAATGCCTGTGCATTCTTGCGGATTCCTTTTTCATCATAAATATGAAATGGTGTCGGATACGTTTTTACGATTTCCTCAATCTGTTCCTTGGTAACAAATGCTTCCTTTTTCATTGTCTATTGTTCTCCTTTGCTTAGTTCAATTAATTTTATCTCATTTCGAAGAGATTCCTTAAAGACATTGACAAAATTTTTCTGACCACAATACAGACAACTGTCTGTGATATCTCCTGTCATCTCGCCTGTCAGGACATAGCTGGAATCGACAATCAGCCGTAGCTGACCATTTTTATTATCAGCGCTGTCTGTCTGATAGACGATACTTCCCTCAATCTCCCTCTCTGGCAAGCCGTTGATGAGCAGCACTACCTTTTTTCCCTCTCTGGCAAGCCGTTCCAGATGTGGCCGGAACAGCTCTAAATACTCTATGGAAATGGACAGGTAGACTCTGTATGCAACATGTTCAAGCATATTGTATATCTTATCTAAAATATGCTGATGCCCGCTGATGGTGATATAGCCGTCCGAGTGGTCTGTCAGTTGTGGAAGCTGCGCGACAAGTTCTTGCTTTAGTCCTATCAGCCGCCGAATCTTATTTTGGCAGAAATCCTCGATTGGAACTGCTGTGTATTTGTTCGTCTCGCCCTCTAACAGATATGCCGCCCCCTCGTCCACAAGCGCCGCGAGTGCACTATATACATTTGAGCGCGAAATCCCCGTGAGTTTCGACACTTCATATCCTGACAAATCCTTGCTTCGCAGGAGGCACATATAGATCGTTGCTTCCTGTCTGGTCAGACCAAACTGTACAAGCTTCTCCGTCAGGACACCCAGTGCAGCGTTATCCATGAATCGCTCCTCCACACATCAAAATCTTTATTAGTAGTATTCAATAGGAACACTATACTATGTCCTGCGATAAATGTCAAGAAGGGACTGCCGCTTTCACGACAATCCCCCTTCCTCGAACACTATTTATCTGATATTTCACCAGTATCTATATGAAGTTCCTTTTTGCCTGATTGTGTATTCACTGTGATTATTGTATCATCTGTCCACTGAAGTTCACCCGCCAGGTACTCCCATGCTATGCTTTGGACTGCGTTTTGCCTTTGCTCCATGCCATCTTTCAGATGCTCTATAATATAAATATCTTTCTTTTCACGTTCTTCATCAATACTGAAAAATGCCAGTCTATCCCCATTGGGTGATACAGATAAATACGACAGACTGCTTCCTCCATTTGTTGCAAATACAGCCTGTTCCTGATAGTCCATGACTGCCTCTGGACCGGTCTGTTCCGAGAAGTGCGGGGTCGGCTCTATATAGTAAAGACTTCTGTAATCATCCGATGCCCACTGAAAAGATATCCCATAATGACTGTCGATACTTTCACAGTCCGGCATACGATACACACACAGAAATGACGTGGATGGATTCACATGGGCAATTACACCCAGCGTATCTTGATTAATCCAGTGTAAATCATATACAGCCGTGGCGAGCATTGATTGTTCGTCAACTCCTATTTCTTTGATCTCTCCTGTGTGATTGTTCCGAACATATACTGTGCAGAAATCGGCATCCGTGACATATGCACTCCATTCACCATTTGCGCTGTCCGCATAAACCTGATAGCTTTCAGCAGTATTTATTGGATTTGCCTTAGTATGCTGAATAGAGCTTGTATTATATGTCAGTTCACTTGCAGGAAGTCCTTCCGCCCGCCAGCCTTGCCCTTCTATATTCCGAAAGTTCAGATAAACTTTATTTTCATTTCCCTCCTCGTCTGTGCATGAATACTGAAACAAATACACCTGCTCATCGTCAGAATGACTGATTTCCTGATCAAATGACAGCTTATCAGTGCGTTTGCTAAATTCCTGCCGTAGCTCGTCAGAATATTCCAGATCGGTGGCAAGCGCACAGACACCATCATAATCATGCATATTATACAGCGCCTCGTACTCGATCGAGCATTGATGTACTGATTCTCCTGCCACATGGGAAAGTGACTGGTAAAAGCTCTCATCCTGCTTGTCAAGCCTTGGCAGTGTCGCCTGCTCTTTTTGAAACAACATCCATTTCTGTTCCCCTGCCTCGTAATACATGTTTGCCAGTTCTACACTGTTCCAATGCAGCGCGCCATAAGTATCGTTTCCCAGCGGCAGTACATTTTCGGCAATTCGTCTATTTTTCAGCTTTTCCCCTTCTGGCAGCTCCCGCTTTGACACAAGACCATCATACACAGTATATCCCTCTAAGAGAGAAGTATCATATGCATATAATTTATCTGTATCAAAATGATAGACATATCCGTCTGACTCATGATAGGGATACGGCTGAATGACCGCCAAAGATTCGTTTTGATGATCCTGATAGATCTGGACACTGCACTCTCCTCCAGTCTGTACTGCCTGACAATTCAAGGCTTTCAGATCAATGCTTTGTGTGATTTGCTGTTGAAGCAGGTCATACTCAAACAATCCGCTCGAAATATGAAAGATAATCTTGTCCGCATCTGCATAGTCAAGCGATATAAACTCCAAATCACACCAACTGTTCTCAGCCCACTGTGCCTGCTGATGCGTCAATAGGCGCTGTGTCCGCCCACCCGTCTTGTCCTGAGCTGCAATCGCTATGACAGCCTCTGAACCATCTGTCGTTTTGACACGCACTTCATTTCCTGAATCCGCAATACTGTCCGACGCGCTGTCAGATGACACTTCTGTCAGTTCTGTGACAGGCGCCTCCTTTGCATCTGTCGCACATGCCGCCATTGTCAGCATAAGCGCCATCGTACTTCCAATCATTTTCCATTTGGCGGGCTTTTTGTACGCTAAGATATTCTTGATTCTTGCCATCGTATTCTCCTCTCCAAACGCCAGCGGGCTAACTGGCATCTGCCTTTTATTTGCAGCAAATGCCAACAGAAGCCGGCTGTACTCCCCTCTCAGTTCATCTGTAAAAGCTGCGGTCACTTTCTCATCACAGCTCATTTCCATATCCCTGCTCATCAAACGGTAGGCAACCCATACCAGCGGCTGAAACCAATAGACAACCACCAAAGCATAAGCAAAGCTCTTGATCAAATGATCCTTTCTTTGAAGGTGATACCGCTCATGTGCCAGGACACAATAGCGCTGGTCCTCATTCAGCCGAAACGGCATATATATCTTTGGTAAAAACAGTCCATATACAAACGGCGACCGTATTGTATCGCACTCATATAGATTCTCATAGAGCTGTACGCTATATCGAAGCCGTTTTCTCAGCATGACATGCATCATTATGGTATATGACACAAGTGTCAGTATACCGGCAATCCAGACAAAGGACAACACGCTCACAAGACGGGCTGTAGCTGTTTCCTCACCAGGTATGTCCGAGCGCTGTTCTGCCTGCACTCGTTCTTCCAGAAGCGCCGCGCTGTCCGCAGGACTTTCCTTTATTTCCTTCATCGGTTCTTTCATCAATTCAGGAAAATTCACATCATAAGTTTGCTTTACGGCTGTCAATCCAATACGTTTTAGCAGTTTTGCAGTTGTCCTGCCAGTACTGGCTGATGGTTTCTCCTCTGACAACTCCATACGGACTGTTTGATTTCCGGTTATAAAGCCACCTCTAAAAAATCCATCATTCTGGGGAATCAGATTAAATACACTGACACGCGTGTCAGCAGAGAACGGAACCGCGAGACGAAATGCCACCACAAGCCAGAGCACATAGCTAAAACTTTTCGGCATTCCCCTGAGCAGCAGTCTGACAAACATCACCACAAGTATCACAATCCCCGCAGTGAGACTCATCTCGGCAATTTTCAAAAACAATCGGTCTATCATCTGCATCATCTCCTCTCCTGCACACAACATTTCCTTCACTGACAGATTATTTCACATGTTCGTCTATCATTCTCTTAATCTTGTCAGCCTCCTTCTCCGTGATCGTCTTACCACCTAGAAATGCTGTCAGAAATGCGGGAAGGGACCCATCAAAAGTACGCTCAACAAAATAGTCACTCTCGTCTGCCTGCACTCTCTCTTTAGGGATTAATACCCTCACGATCGCCTGTATATTCTCGATATACCCTTTTTCGCACATTTTCTTGATCTGTGTGTATGTTGTTGACTTTTTCCATCCAAGCTGCTCTTGGCACAGCCGCACCAGTTCGCCGGAGTTTACTGGTGCCACTTCCCACACCACCAGCATAAAGCGGTAATCACTGTCGCATAGTTTCAGATTTTCCATTCTATTCAAAACTTTTCACCTCACTTTCCTAACTGCGTAAAGATCTATAGTTATAGACCTGTTTGCATTAAGTTTATAACTATAGACCTGATTTGTCAAGCGTTTTTTAATTTTACAATCGCCCAATTACTCAATCGCCCATTGATAATCATATATTTTTTTATAATTGCCGCCCTTAGAAATCCCCTTTTTATAATGCCTGATACGTCTGTTTGAGAGCTTTTTGCAGAATCTCCGCCCGATGCCTCCATGATTTTCTGAATACCGTCTGTAATACGGAATCTTTCGCTCACAAAAGTGTCCATGAACATAGATCTTATTGACATACTCAACAGGCGGGAATATAGAATGATGTCTTGTAATTGTCCAAAGCTGTCTGAGATGCCGTTGGTATTTCAAGTACCGCAGTCTCTTATTTCTTTTATATTTTTGGGCAGTTCTGATATCAGGATACTTATCTTTGTACACGTTATCATCTCCTTTTTCATCAAAATCCACTTCACGCTGCCACACGCCATAAAATATTATACTCTTATCCCCGCTTTCCTTAGAAAATGTCGAAGTTCCTCTACGTCGCCATAATACACGCAGCCGCGCATTCCCTGATTTCCGGCTGCTTCTATATTCGCTGGTGTATCATCAATAAAAAAACATTCCTCTGGCTTTAGTGAAAAAGTCTGGAAAAAATTCTGATATGCTGCTGGTTCCGGTTTGAGCAGTCTATGCTCACATGAAATCCAAATCCCCTTCATATACGCAATCGACTTGATATATTTGCAGAATGTCCTAAAACGATGGGAGGTGTTGGACATCAGATACAATTCATATCCCTTTTGGGACAATTCCTCCACCAATTGTTCCATCGGCGGATTTGGCAGATGCACCATACGAAATTCTCTGATAAACCGTTCTACTGTGCCATGCAGATGTTCTGGCATCCGCTCGCATATAGAGGCAATCGCCTCATCGTCCGTGACTGTCCCCCTGTCCATCCACAGCCACTCCACTGATCCGCACAGATGATTTTTGATCCAGTTAAAGTCCTCCTCATTATGAACATATCGGTAAATATACTCTCTCTGCTGAAATACAGTAAGTACATTGCCCATATCAAATACGATATTTTTTATCTCATTGTCCATTCTATGTTCCTCCTGTTTCTTAGCGTAAGTACTACGCCAGTATTTATATATTATGATATAAAAAACGAGCAAAATCTGCCCGTTTTTCTATACTATATTATTTTAACAATTTCATCTCTGGATAATATTCAAATTCAGCTTTTCCAATCAGGTCTCCCCGCGCTACAAACTTATTCATCCAATACCTTGAATCCCACGAACTGTTGCGGTTATCCCCCATCATAAAATAGGAATCCTCAGGTATTTGATAAGGTCCAAAATCCTCATAAAACTTGATATTCGTATAATCTGGAATCACTTTACCATCAATATAAACTTCTCCATCAATTCCCTCAATCGTCTCTCCCGGAAGCCCAATAATCCGTTTGAGATACATCGTTTCCCCGTCATCGGGGTAATAAAATGATACGATATCCCCTCTCTGTGGTACATCATACATATATGCCAGACGGTTGATGACAATCCTGCTTCCGGTCATGACCGTCTGCTCCATTGACCCTGTTGGCACCAAGGCGCTTGCGACGACATTATTCTTCAGCCAAAACGCAACCACCAGCGCAAACAAGATCATTTTTGACCATTCATATACTCCTCTTATTACTTTTTTCATCAAGTAACACCTTTCTATCAATCATTACATGAAGTTCCCATATACGCAGCCTGATACCGCACCTCCTCCTGATCATACAAATCTGTCAGCTTCAAGTCCGGCTCATTATAATAAATCGTGTAATCCTCCCCATATACTGCATAAATTCCACGCTGTGCCAGCGGCGACAAACGATTTGTCTCCAAAGCCTCTGTGATATAGACAGGAATCACCTGCATCAATATTTCTGCGCAGCCATACTCTTTCGCATACGTGACAAGATTGTGGACAGCGCTTTTGCAAAAACCATCTGACACGTCAATATATGCCGTCCGAACCACGCCATTTTGAAATTCATAGTAATGCTGCCAGTCGAGGCTGTTTGCTGGATAGTCCCGCAATAAGACAATGCTCATCGCATGGTCATATTTCATAATCCCTGCCTGATGCACCGTGTTCCCAACTCTGTTAAAAAGATTCAGCGCATACTCTGAACCACTCAAATCATCCAGATTCCGCACGAACCCGTCATAACTCGAGATGGACCCCCGCACAAATCCGTTTGCCTTCATAGTATCTGCAATATAATCTACAATAAACGCATTGGCCATCCAATAAAAATCAATAAAATCAGAAATTCCTTCCTCTGATGCATATGCCAGATACTCCTCAGAAACAAAGAGTTTGATGCGGTTCTCTCCTAAAAGCTCAATCTGAACCGCATGTTCATCCTGCGCAAAGGCACTAATTTCAGCAAAGTAGGCTGCTATTTCCTCATTTTGATATGGGTCAAAGTCCACCGTCTCCATATCGTCCTTGCAGCCAAACAGATTCTTGTACTGAATGTATACCGGCGCTAAATAAATCGCTCTGTTTCCATATTTTTCCAGCAGGGAAAACGCCTGATACAGCACCTCCTCCACCTCGATTTCCTCATTGGGGTGTTGATTGATATAATACAGATTTTTCACCCCGTCAAAAGACATACTCGTGTGAAAAAGCTCATACGCCTTTGCTGTCGTCTCGGTATACAGTGCAGAGACTGCCTTTTTCTCTGCGGTCGCTGGCAATTCTCCTGCCCCAATATCGTATTGAAAAATCAATTCGTCAGAACAGTTCAGTTCTGACGAAGCTGCTTCGATCGTTGTCCAGCCTGTATCTGCTGTCAAATATCCGATCAGAGAATACCCCAATGCCCCAACGCCAATCAGAATCAAAAGTATGGTTAAAATCAGTCTGCCTTTGGGATACTTCTCAAAAAGTTCAATCCGCTTTACAGGCTTTGGGTGTCTGTCATTTCTGTCTCTAACTGTTCGATTCAAGCTATACCACCACTAATATCAATAGAATCACAAACAACACGATGATCGCCGCCAAGGTCAGCAGACCGGCAATCGCGCCTTTTTTACATGCCGAATAATTGCGGTAATAATGAAAATGTTTGAATACAAATGCTGCGATCAATCCTAATATTGGAAGCAAAAATGACAAAATCTTATACCATATGCTTCCCGTATCATGCACTGGTGCTTTCAAAAATTCATCTTCTGAAGCGGACAGTTCGTTGGCGTTCTTTTCCTGCGAACGCTTCTGTGCCTGCGGTGCGTCCGGGTCTACAATGTTGATGGACTTGAGCGGCACACCCTTTTCACGTATCGCCCGATACTCCTCAATTTCCTTTTTATTTCCATACACAAAATGATCGTGCCCAATATTGACAAGCTCTGGCTGGTCTGTACTGTAATCATGCATCGAAGGATCATACGTATAAAGCACTTTATTTTTTTCAAGCTTCGGATCTGGAATCGGAATCGCAGAAATCAGTGAGTGTGTGTATGGATGCAGCGGAAATTCAAACAATTCGTCCGCCTCTGCAATCTCCACGATATTTCCTTTATAAATAACGCCAATCCGGTCAGAAATAAACCGTACAATAGACAAGTCATGCGCAATGAACAAATACGTGACATTCTTTTCAACCTGAAATTTTTTGAGCAAGTTCAGTACCTGCGCTCTAATCGACACATCGAGCGCAGAAATCGGCTCATCTGCCACAACAAGCTCTGGCTCCATAACCATCGCACGCGCAAGCCCGATTCTCTGCCGCTGTCCGCCTGAAAACTCATGGGGATAGCGCGTCAAATGCTCTGGCAGCAAGCCCACCTCATTGATCATTTCCTCAACTTTGCGGACGCGGTCCGCTTCATTCTCATATAAATGAAAGTTGTACAAGCCCTCTGACACGATATAATCTACGGTCGCACGCTCATTGAGCGATGCCGCAGGGTCCTGAAAGACCATCTGAATATTTCGAATGACCTCTCTGTCCAGCGAATGTGGAATCTTTCCTGAAATGCGGACTCCCTTATATTGAATCTCACCGCTGGCACAGGGATTGACACGAATGACCGCCCTTCCGACTGTCGTCTTGCCTGAGCCTGACTCTCCTACCAGCGAAAATGTTTCCCCCTTGTAAATGTCAAAGCTGGCATTCTTGACAGCCTTGACAGCACTGTCACCCTTGCCAAAGGTAATATCTACATTTTTGACGGATAATAAGATCTCTTTGCCATTTTTTTCATCAATTGGACCGTGTTCCGGCAAATGAGACACGCGTCCTGAAGTTTTCTGATTTAGGTTTGACACGTTCTAAATCTCCTATATGTTAAATGCTTTTAATAGTTTCTCGTGAATATTCTGAATTGCCTCTGGTTTCTCAACCTTGGGAGAACGCGGGTCCAAAAGCCAAGTCTTTGCGTAGTGCGTATCGCTGACCTTGAACATTGGCGGCTCCTTCAAAGTATCAATCTTCATGCAATATGGATTACGCGGTGCAAACGCATCTCCCACAACCTTATTGTACAGAGAAGGCGGTGTTCCATTGATGGAGTACAGCTTTGTATTCTTCTCCGCAAGCTGCGGCATGGACGATAGCAATGCCCATGTGTAGGGATGTCTTGGATCATAGAAAATCTCATCGACAGATGCAAGCTCTATAATCTGTCCCGCATACACGACTGCAACGCGGTCAGCAATATTCGCGACAACGCCAAGGTCATGTGTGATAAATACAATCGTATAATTAAATTCTTTCTGCAAATCTTTTAGGAGCTTTAAAATCTGTGCCTGAATCGTAACATCCAGTGCCGTTGTAGGCTCATCGCAGATTAAAATCTTAGGCTGGCAGGACAGCGCGATCGCTATGACAATTCTCTGCCGCATACCGCCAGAATACTGAAATGGATAATCATCAAAACGCGCCTCAGCATTTGGGATTCCCACCTTTTTCATCAAATCCAGTGCTTTTGCGCGCGCCTCGGACTCTGTCACATCCTGATGCTTCATGATGATTGATGTGATCTGCTTCCCAATCGTGATAATTGGATTCAACGATGTCATAGGGTCCTGAAATACCGTCGCGATCTTCTTGCCGCGGATTTGATACCAGTCCTTAGCATACTTAACATTCGCAAGATTCAGCACACAAGTTCCGTGCAGTTTGTCCGCTGTCTCATCCAGATATTTCACGCGGAAAGCTACCTTGTCAAAAACGGCATTTCTCTGCGCATCATCAGACAAATCAACACCTGTCTCCATCGCCGTCTTTAACGCTGACAACAACTTGTTCAACAGCTTTACACGCTTTGTAAAACTATATCTTCCGATGGAGAGATACACCTCCTTGGCAAGAACTTCGTTGCGCTTTTTTGTATTCTCTGAGATACTTCCCTTGACCGCAGCATCATACTTTGTCTTTAATTCTGACATCTTGGTATCGTACTGTTTCCTATATGCCGTATCGTTTTTAAGACGCGTCTCCGCTGCCTTCTCCATCGCGATTCGTTCTTTTAATAACTTTTTAATCTCTTTCTCCATTTCCTTGATCGAATTAGAGAGCTCTTTGATCTTCGCTTTTTCTGTCTTGGGGTCTAACGTCTGTTTCAGATTAAACGCCTCTGTTTTCCTGATTCCCAGCTCTGCGATTGCCTTGTCGCTCGCCTCGCCCTCCTCTTTGCTGATACCTGCCTTTTCCCGGCGCTCAGCCTTCAAAGCTTCCATCTCTTTGTAGATATCAACACCGAGTTCATAATGAGAATACGCGTTTAATTTGGTCAGCGCATGGTCAATCATCTGCTTCGAGACAGATGTTTTCCTGACAAGGGTATCCGCCAAATCTTCGTCATGAAAAAGAATACTGCCATTGTCAATATAACCATTGCTGTCCAGCATTCCGGCAAACGTCTTGGTAAATACAGATTTACCAGAACCGGATTCCCCCACGATCGCAATTGATTCATTCTCATAAATATCAAGTGAAACGCCGCGGATTGCTGTCAAACGCTTTCCGCGCACGCGAAATTTAACTTCCAAATCCTTGATTGATAATAATACTTTTTTATTTTTCATTCTGTCCCCCGCCTACATGTGTGTTCTCGGATCGGATGCATCACCAAGGTTCTGCCCAACCACATACAATACAATCGTAATAATTGAAGCTACGGCAACCGGACTCCAGAACTCGAAGCCCCAGCCGGGGGTCAGCATCGCACTCTCCGCCTCGAATATCAATCTGCCTAGTGACATCTCTTTCAGTCCCATTCCGATATATGCAAGAAACACCTCATAGGAAATATAGGAAGGAATCTCTGTCGCTGCAAGTGTCACAACGATTGAAGTCATAAACGGCAAAATATTTTTCATCGCAATGCGAATCGTGGATGTACCCAGACATCTTGAAGCCAGATTGTATTCTCTGTCACGGATAATGACAACCTGTGTACGGATAAAGTACGCGATCATCAGCCATCCAGTAATCGTCATCGCAAACACCATCGTCCAGAAACCGGCTGAAAAGATCATGACCATAACAGAAATCACTAAAATATATGGCAGATTCGCAATAATGTTATAGACAATCATCATCACATTGTCAACTTTTTTGGAGAAGCCCCAGATCGCACCTACCAGCACGCCGACGGTCATGTTGATCAGCGCAACAATCAAAGCCAGCGAAATAGAAATCTGAGAGCCATACCAGATTGCGTCAAAGGTTGACTGACCTGCTGCACCTGCACCCAAAAGCCAGTGAATACTAAAGCCAAACTTGTCAATTGCCGCCTTTGGCGTCAAATGCTTCGCAGAGGCATTGAGCAGATTGCCAAACTTATCATACTCTACAAATATTGGATACAGATATGCCATCAATACAATCAAGCCTAGCAGACTCAGCATCACGATATTAATCTTTTTGCGAAAGAAAACGCGGAAAACTGACTGCCAGTAAGAGTACCTTGGCGCTGTAATCTTCTCTGACTCCAAATCACTGTGATTAATCACAGAAAAAAGTTCTTCGTCAGACATTCCTTCCGTGAGATCGGGTTCTTTCAAATCGGTCATATCCACACTCACGTGTCCATGTTTAAAATCTACATTCATATTAATCTCCCATGCCGCCGCTGGCGGCTCTAATCCTTGTTACCGCTCTTTACTTGAGAAAGAAATTCTGGGATCAACCATAGACATCAGCACGTCACCCAAAATAATCGCTACCACACTCAAAATCGCATAGAATAAGGAAACACCGACAATAACGCCATTGTCGTACTTGTTGATCGCCTCTGTCAGCAAGTTACCTGCACCGGGAACAACATACACACGCTCTGTAATGATCGCACCTGTCAGACAACCCAGTACGCTCGCCGGAATACCATGTATAATAGGAATCGACGCATTCTTTAATATATGCTTTGAGAAAATCTCTTTCTCAGACAAACCGCCTGCTCTGGCAAACTTTACATAGTCGGAGTTCATCTGATCAATCATATAGCGGCGAAGCCATTTCATCAAATTGGCAACTTGCGGAAGCGCAAGCGAAATGATCGGCAGCACATACACAAGCCGGTTTGTCGTATCCATGTCAAAAGTAGTAGGAAGCCCCATCTTTCCGCCAATCGCTTTAAACAGGAAAATATACGCCAATGACGGTACTGCAATGATAAACACAATATAGAACGTACCAATCTTGTCCAGCAGCTTGTCCTTCTTTCTCGACATAGCAATACCAAGCGGCACGCCGATTAAATATGCAAGCACTGTCGCTATAATACCGATCAGGAAGGAATACCCCATCTTGGAAAGTCCGCTCTTCACCGTGTCAACAGAAGTATAATCATCAATATAGCGCGACTCATAAATCAGACTCGAATGGAGTGAATCTGCCAGATATGTCGCGGAATGCAGATCATCTGCACTCTCCTCCTCTAGTCCCGTCGGATACGTAATCATTGATGCGACATAAGACCCCTGCGTCCTTGTCATCGTCGTGAACACATCGATACCCATATTGACAGAATAAGATGTTCCGAGGTTGATTGTCAGCATATTCTGGTGGATAAAAGGAAAAGTATTGTCACAGTACAGCAAATACTTATGTCTCGTTCCGTTTCCTATAATTGCCGGTGAAAATTTCTTACCGCCATAAACAGGATCATATAAAGTAAAGGAAATACCACGATCTCCCACATCATTTTCAATCTCATTAATATTATCAATCTTAAATATTCCAGCGAAATAACGCCACAGACGGTTAATCAGAGGAATATCCTTGTAGGCAAAAAGCTGCTGCTGTCCGCCGTTGGCAATCTTTCTCTTGCCCATCATGACAGCATTGAGCCGTTCAATCGTATAGCCCTGTGCCTTATACTTGTTCTCAAATTTCTCAATATATTCTTTTACCAGCTCGGAATCCTTGTCTGCGGTTCTGCCAAGACTTACCGCGGACTGTCTGGTCTCCTCATCAATCTCCCCACTTACTGTGAGATCATATAAATAATCAGAGTACGGCACGTAATCAAGATAGCCGTAATCTTCCCATTTTTGGTATTTGTACGTTATTTTCTGGTTATTCTGCTGATGATTGTACACGGTGTCCGACGCAAAGATCAGATTCCTGTCCAGCAGGGAATAAATCATGATCATAATCAGCATGACAACCACAATCACACAAAGGATTCCATGAAATAAACGTTTTAATAAATATTTTGCCATAAAATCATCCACTCTTTATCCATCACAAGGGAATGGTTTCCCATTCCCTGCGACAGAATCGTATTACTGGTATTAGAAAATACCAAGACTCTTAGTTACATAACCTGCATAATCAGGTAAGAATGTATCGAGATATGTAGAAGGATCACCGAAATCCGGTCCCCATCCTGACACGTCTGTTATGTTGTAGTTTGCTTCATAACCATAGTCTGTGAAATATCCTGTATAATACCATTCATCTGTATCATTTCCGGGTACTAATGTAATAATAACTTCTCCGTCCAAAGAAGCCTCAATGGACTGCTTGTATGCGTTTGCCATATTTGTGAACATTTCGTTGTTCTGAGGATATGGCAGATCAAGCTTCACAGGATTCTCCTTGTCGATCACAACGCCCTGTGCTGCAAGCTGCTCTTTTGCCTTTGCCAGATACTCTTTTGCTGCATCTGGATTATACCAGCCGTCAAATCCGTCGCCGCTTGCCAGACTTTCGTCATAAACCTTGATAGGAATACCGTCCGCATCAAGCTGGGCCTGCATCACTTCACCATAATAAGTACCTGCCGGGAACGATGTCTCTGTACCGTTGATATCAACAGTCACATCTTCCTCAATCGTGACGAAGGTTGCCGGTGTATAAGAATTTCTAAGTCCTGTGTACTTCAAATCCTCTCCGACTCTCTGCGCATATCTTGCTGCCCTGTCGGTCGCAAAGGTCACTGCAAGACGGAAATCCGTGTTGCCAAGCGCTGCATTTGCTCTGCTCTTCTCCTCCTCTGTCTGCTGTGACACAACCTTTGTGGAATCATTTGCATTCGCATATGCTGTACGGTACAGGTTGTAATAGTTGCAGTATGTTGTACCCTCTGTGTCTGTCGTATAGCCGTATTTCTGGAACCATTCATCTGCCTTTGCCGCTTCCAGTGTCGCAGCGTTCAAGCCTGTTCCGTCAACGGTAGCTGATTTCAGGTCATTGTAGATTTTCAATGTATCTGAACCATCCTCGTATGGCCATGTAAGCGTCTTGATATTGATATTATCTTTATTCCAGTAGGTCTCATTTGCTGAGAATACGATAATGTTCTTTGATGTAAAGTTTGTCACCAGATAAGGACCGCAGTATGCGATGTTGTTTGGTGTCTGTCCATACGTATAATCCGCTGCGGAAGCATCAAATTCCATACCGAACTTGCCGCCCTGTGACTCATAGAAGGAACGATTCATCGGCGCAAACACACTGTAGCTGAGCATTGTCAAAAAGTAAGGTGTCGGCGCTTCCAAGGTATACTCGAGCGTATGATCATCGACCGCTTTGACACCGACCTCATTGAAATCAGTAATCTCGTTGTTGATATATCCGGTAGCATTCTTGATCACACCGTCAACCAAGAACTCCAGTCCGCCCATGGCATCCATCATGTGCTGCATACCAGCAACCCAGTCGTCTGCTGTGACATCTGCCACTTTTCTTCCCTGAGAATCAACCCACACAGCACCCTCGCGGATATGGAACGTATAGGTCAGTCCATCGTCAGAGATCTCATAGCTCTCAGCCAAAGCGGGCTGAAGCACGTTCTCCATGTCATATTCCATCAGTCCGTCGAATGTATTGACAATGGCTTCACTGTCTGCTGACTGGCTTGTAGCAAGTACATCCCATGTCGTAGGATCTGTATTGTAAAGGTTATAATTATATGTATCCTTCAACTCATATCCTTTGTCTGTCAAATATGTCTTAACCCATTCCTCATAGGTGCCTGAACCTTTGAGCTCTGCCCAATTTGCGCGAATCTCGGCGATATCCTCCTTGGCAATCGGCTCTGTAGTGACAACATAGTTGTGGAAACGCTGATTGTCATTGCCCCACATCACTGTGGACTTCGTGTTCGGTGCAACGCGGGAAATGGAATAATTTCCTCCCTTCGTATGGTCAGGCACCAACACACCTGACTTGATCAGCTTTGCCTCTGCGATCGCCATCTTGGCATATCTGAGCGGAACATTCTCAAGCTCTGCCTTCGCCTCTTGGTAATACTCATAAAATTCACCAAGATTCTGCTCATAGAGATATGATGAACGCTCATCATGCTCCATAGCCCCCAGTTCCTCCATGCTCAGCACCGTAGTGTCTGCTTCCTCTCCTTCTGTTGTTGTCTCGTCCTCTGCGGTCTCTGTTCCTGCCTGCTCTGTATTGTTGCTATTATCTGCTACAGGTGTATCTGTAGCCGGTGTATCAGAACCGCCCTTGGAACCACAGCCTGCCAGAGAACCGGCAATCATTGTTCCTGCCAATAATACGGCAAGAATCCGTTTTCTGTTTTCCATAATACTTTTAACCTCCTTATAGTTATCTATGTTTTAACCTATTTATAAGGTAAAAACCTGCTTAAAAAAGTAAAAAAGTGCCTATGAACGCCATTGTCCACTGCACTCAAAACCTATCATCTTCTCTTTCAGCATAAGCTTACGCTTTAGTTTGCTAAAGTTAGTTTATGCGACATGACTATTTAATTATACTTATAATGAAAAAATTTGTCAATAGTCTTACTGCGTATGACATTCTAATTTGTTGTAACACTATATTCCAATTTTGACTTTTTTTATGCAAGAATACCTATAATATACGGAAATAAATTCATTCTATTCATTTATTTCCGTATATTTTGGATATATTAACCAAATTTTAATCCCTCGTGTGACATGTCCAAATTTAAATATTTTCAATCTGCCAGTCAATCGGCTCTACTCCGTTTGCCTTCAAAAATTCATTTGCCTGACTAAAATGTTTGCATCCGAAAAATCCATTGTTTGCCGACAGTGGACTTGGATGTGCCGCCTTCAAAATCAGATGTTTTGGATTGGTCAGCATCGGGATCTTTTTCTGCGCTGGTTTTCCCCACAGCATATATACAATCGGTCTGTCCTGTGCATTGACCGCCTGAATAATGGCGTCTGTAAATTTCTCCCATCCCCTGCCCTGATGAGAATTTGCCTGATGAGCGCGCACCGTAAGCACTGTATTGAGCAGCAGCACTCCCTGATCTGCCCACTTTTTCAGATATCCGTTATTCGGGATAGAGCAGTCAAGATCTGATTTTAACTCTTTATAAATATTTTGCAGCGAAGGCGGGATCTTTGTCTGGCTTGGAAGCACAGAAAAGCTAAGCCCATGTGCCTGATCAACATTGTGATAAGGATCTTGTCCGAGCAAAAGCACTTTCACTTTGTCAAGCGGCGTGAAATGCATCGCATTAAAAATATCATCCGCAGGCGGAAAAATCAGCGTACTGCTGTATTCATCTTTTACAAATTGATACAACTCCTTATAATAAGGTTTCTGAAATTCATCTTGCATTGCATCCAGCCATTCTCCTGTCAACATCGCCATAATCTTTTCTCCTTTCGTATATCCATGCTTCTTGCATTTATTCTTATATTCTCACTGAAATTCCCTGCTCATGCAGATACTTTTTGACCTCCCGAATCTCCAATTCCTTGAAGTGAAACAGAGATGCTGCCAACGCTGCGTCTGCCTTTCCTTGCACAAAAACATCCCGAAAATGTTCCAGACTGCCTGCCCCGCCCGACGCGATGACAGGTATAGAAACCTTCTCAGACACAATTCTGGTAAGTTCGTTGTCATAACCATTCTTTGTTCCATCACAGTCCATGCTTGTCAGCAGGATTTCACCGGCGCCAAGCTGGTTTGCTTTCACCGCCCACTCCACAGCGTCAATCCCCATATCGACACGGCCGCCATTTTTATAAATATTCCAGCCGCTTCCGTCGGCGCGGCGCTTTGCATCAATCGCGACCACAACACACTGGCTGCCAAACTTGTCAGCCGCCTCGCGAATCAGTGAAGGGTTCATGATCGCTGCACTATTCACCGCCACCTTATCCGCGCCTTCACGGAGTATCGCCTTGAAATCCTCCACAGTTCTGATGCCCCCGCCAACCGTAAACGGAATAAAAACCTTCTCAGCCACTCGCCGCACCAACTCTACCTTGGTGGCACGGTTATCTGATGATGCTGTGATATCTAAGAACACCAATTCGTCAGCTCCCGCCTGATCATAAGCGGCAGCAATCTCAACAGGGTCTCCCGCATCCACCAGATTGACAAAATTCACACCCTTAACTACACGTCCATCATGCACATCCAGACATGGAATAATTCTCTTTGTAATCATCTGATTCCTCCATCATACTCAATGCGTTTCTATAATGACACAAAGTTCTTCAAAATCTTCAACCCGACATCCGAACTTTTCTCTGGGTGGAACTGACAGGCATACACATTCCCTTTTTCGACAGATGCATGAATATGCGTCACATACTCTGTCGTTGCAGTCACAATCTTCGGGTCCTCTGCCTGCAAATAATACGAATGCACAAAATACACATATGAATCCTCTGCTATACCCTCAAAGAGCTTGCCCCGGTTTGGAAATTTTAATGAATTCCATCCAATCTGAGGCACCTTTAATGCAGTGTTTTCTGGTATTTTAGTAATACGCCCCTTCAGGATTCCAAGACCAGATACTTCGGGCGCTTCCTCACTGGCTTCAAACAGGAGTTGCAGCCCCAGACAGATTCCCATAAAGGGCGTCTGTCTGTCTACTATCTCATGAATGACCTGCTCTAATTCATATTTCCGAAGCTTTGCCATCGCATCGCCGAAAGCACCAACGCCCGGCAAGATTACTTTATCCGCACGAAGCAATGTATCTTTATCCCTCGTAATGACGACTGTCTCACCTAAAGCAGTCAACGCCTTCTCCACACTTTTGATATTTCCGGCATCATAATCAATCATTGCTATCATCGTATTTTACCTCTAACTCCCATTCGCCCGCTTTGGCGGGCACTCCAATCAGGATGGTGAAATCTATGATTTCACGCTAATTTCCGTTTATCACATCATTGAGTGCGATTGTATAAGACAATGCATCCTCGTTACTGATCAGGACTCTTGCTGCCGTTTCGTCGAGATTGTAGTTTGTCTGGAGGATTTCTAAAATTTGTGCTTTGATTGCATCCACTTCTTCCATCACTTCATATTTTTCCGCATCAGCATTGACGGCGTCATAGGTTGTGATACCTTGTAATAAAGCGTCCAGCGCCTCTACTTCGCGCCCCATTTTCATGTTTGTCTGATAGGAATCATACCGCCGCTGCATTTTTAACAGCACTTCACTCTTTGCCTTGATTCGTCCTTCTGATGAAGTTTCATCGAAATCCATATCATACATGAGCTGGTATACGGACTTATAATCCTCTGCAATATATGCATTGCGGGCTGACTGCAAAAATCCCTGCGTTGCAAGTGTATTGGTCGCTATGATAACAGCGCCGCCCACCGTGGCACCAAACACAGCGCCAACTGCCATCTTCTTAGGCGGAATGCGCTTTTTGGGACCTTCTGCCTCTAGTTTTGCCCGTTTTGCGGCAGCTTTCTTCTCCTTCTCAGCCTGCTTTTCTTTCTTTTTCTGTGCTGCTGCTTCCTGCTTTGCCTTCTTGGCAGCCTCTTTTTCCTCGTCTTTTGCTTTTTTGTTTTCGTCGTTGGCGAGTTTTTCCTCTTCCTTTTTTGCCTTCTCCTCCTGCTTCTTTGCCGCCTTTGCTTCCTTCTCCGCAGCAAGCTCTTCCTCGGTCGGTTCGGGAACAAGATCTTCTGTCAGCATATGAAAGAATTTGCCAAAAAAGCCCGGTTTCTTTGGATCGTCTGACTCCGCATCCTCCCTGCCGCCTTTAGACTTCTTTGCAGATGCTTTCCTGCCTTTTTTCTTGCCATCATCATCTGCTGTATCATCTGCTGTCGCTGTTTGCCCAGCCTGATTTGCATTGAGCGCAGACGGAGGGAGTTTTGGAAGCGGCACGCCATCATCGTCATCATCTACATGATTAATTCCGGCATTGACCGATGCGGCTTCATCATCTGCCATCTGGTGCAGCAGATCCATCATGTCATCCTGAATTGGCTCATTGTTATCTGATTTTTTGAGCATATCATTGATTTCAGCAAGCTCAGCATCATCATCCAGCATATTTAACACATCTTCAAGATTATCCTCCATGCCAATTGAAGCTTCGCTCTCATTTGCTTTTGCATTTTCTCTCAGCAGCTCTGCGGCATCTGACAATTCTGGGAAGGCGGCTGCATCATCCATATTGAGATCAAAATCTTCTGAATCAGGAATGTCAGGCATCTCCAAATCGGGGATTTCAACGTCAAAACTATCCGCTTTTGCTGTCTTATCGCCAAAGTCCAACTCGTCAATATTCAATTCGCCTGCCATCTCAAGCTCTGTTTCTGACTGAATTGCCTCGTCCAGCCCATCAATGTCCAACTCGCTATCCTCCAAAGGTAACTCATCCTCCAGCTCTGGAAGTTCGATATCTTCTAGTTTAAGTTCATCATCTTCTGGCATTTTATTATCCTCCAAACTCCATTCTTTGTCTGTATCTGGCATCTCTATATCCAAATGAGTATCCTTCTCAGGTATCTCTGTATGTAAGGCTTCTAATTCCAGCTCATTTTCACGCACATTCGTTTCTTGCACTTCTGGTTCTATTTCAGATATTTCCAGTTCCTCGGCTTCCAGCTCTTGCAGGTCTGATTCTAGTTTTTCCGACTCTAGGTCTGGAATTTCCAATTCCTCAGTTTCTAGCTCAGACAGATCCGATTCTATAATATCTGGCTCTAACTCTGGGATTTTCAGTTCTTCATCTTCTAGGTCTGGCAAGTCTGATTCTAGGTTTTCCGACTCTAGGTCTGGAATTTCCAATTCTTCTTCTAGTTCAAACATTTCTGATGCTGAGTTTTCCGTCTCTCGTTCTAAGAGTTCTGGTTCTGAAGTTTCTGGCTCTAGTTCCGACAGTTCCAATTCTTCTAGTACTGGGAGTTCTGGCTCTAACTCTGGGATTTCCAGTGCTTCATCTTCTAATTCAGACGGATTGGACTCTTGGATTTCTGAGGCGATATCTGTTATCTCCAGCTCTTCTAATTCCAGCTCATTTTCAGGCATATTCGTTTCTTGAATATCCGGCTCTGGTTTTGCTTCCTCGATCTCTGATATGTCGAACTCGTCTTGTTCATCTTGTATGGCAAGTTCGGCATTCGTCTCTGCCGAAGGCTCTGTCACTGTTTCTATATCTGACACTTGTATTTCCTTCATGGGTTCTGTTGGCTTTGGCTCTAACACATTGTTAAGCAAATTATCCAAATAGTTTTCCTCTGAACTCATGATAATCCCTCCGTCTCTGTTCTATCCGACAATGTATACTCTCTGAGAAAATCGACTGCATTCATCGCAATACTGACGCCCTTGCCACTCAATTCCTCTGTCATTTGGTACAATGAAGCATTGATTCTGAAAAAACTTGCCTTTTGGTTATAAAAAGCAACCTTTTCAAAAGGCCATCTGATTATATTGGGCAAATTTAATTCCACACCCAGTTCAAGAATGCAGAGTTTTTTATTCAATGTCCCTTGCAGCCATTTCGTGTAGTTCTCCCACTGCTTTTGATACCCTTCTTCGACATAATTCTGTTCGCACAAAATATTGCTGTAAACTAATGGTTTGCCGCAAACAGGACATTTTGGCTCTTCAAGAGAATCTAAGCCTACATTATCTAAAATTGCCTGATTAACTAAATCTGAAAAGTCTTTCGATGGATATAAGGTATTACAACACTTTTCACTGCATTGGAGCATTTGATAATTACCGCAAGGCGCCACCACCCGCTCGTTGTCAAATGGCGCTCTTTGGATAATCTCATCAATACAAGTTGTGATCACAAAATAATTCTTATCTTTTACCAGCTCATAAAGCTTCTTGTAAGCCTCCTCCAAGCTGCCGTCTTTATGTTCTATCAAAAACCGATGCTCCAGAAAAGGAATCGCCCACTCAAGGGTCTCATTAATATCTACCTCTTCAAGTGCAGACATAAGATTTGGAAATCTATGTATCTCTTTAAAATCCTCATGAAACTCTTCACCAATACCCACAAGTACCATGTCCGCATCTGTTATCTTCTCTACTAGTATAGTTTGTTTTTCAATGATTTCAGTCTCGTCCATGCCTCTCCTTACATTTCCCCTACACAAAAGTTTGCATAATTTGTTAAAGCCGGGTATTTATCCCGGCTCTATCTGTCTTTCTTATCTTGCAAGCAGCTCATCAATTACCTTAACAAGATTTCCAATCTCAGGTTTTGATAACTGTGCATCTGCACCTAAATCTTCACCCTTTCTTCTCATCTCATCATTGACAAGTGAAGAGAAAATAATTACCGGTATATGTTTTGTCGCATCATCTGATTTTACAAGCTTCGTCAGACGGTGTCCATCCATAAGAGGCATCTCGATATCAGTGATAAGAAGATGTACATCTTTATCCAGCGTTCCAGCATCTCTGCACTTAACTATGTATTCCCATGCCTCCTCGCCATTCTCCGCCTTAATAATGTTCTCATATCCTGCTTTCTTGAGCGAATCAACAATCAGCTTTCTAAGCAGAGAGGAATCTTCTGCAATCAGAATCGGAATCTCTGTATTCTCTCTCGCACCCAGCGCATCAATCTCTGTCACCTTCAAGCCTGTCTCTGGATTAATATCTGTAATAATTTTCTCGAAATCAAGGATAATGATAAGTTTTCCATCAATCTTGATGATACCTGTAGAAATACCATCTTCCACTGTCGTCACTGTAGCACCGGGTTTAATGATATCAACCCATGACACTCTGTGAATGCCGATCACGGAATCAACATGAAAAGCAATGTCAAGTTTATTAAAACTCGTGATAATAAACAGACCGCCCGGCTGTGACTGCCCACGCTGTAAACAGTTCCGCAGATCAATTGCCGTAATCATCGCATCACGCGGCATAAAAATACCTTCCACGCTGGGATGCGCATTCGGCACAGGTGTTACAGGCGAATAGGGAATAATCTCTCTGATCTTAGCCACATTAATACCATAAGAATTTCCGTCCACCACAAATTCTAATACTTCTAACTCATTAGTTCCGTTCTCCAAGAGAATCTTAGTCTCCATATTAAACCTCCATTCTACAGATGATCAAAAATATACTTATTTTCAATCTCTTTATCATCACTGCTGTGCAGAGTATTCATCTTTAATCAATTATAACATAGATATACGAATAAATACAAATATTTTTAGCAATTTTTTAACAATTTCCAGTTATTTTAACTTCACAGCACAAGACTGGCTGTTTGAAGCAGCATAAAGCGTCAATGTCTGAATCTCCTCTGCCGTCATATCATCAATCTCTGCCACCGCCACGACATCTACGATTTCCCCTGCCGGAACGATGTCCATATAGGTACCCAGATCATTGGGAATCAGCGTGCTCAAAACAGGTACAGAGCCTGAATCATTGATATTTACACGCATCTTGAGCTCATAATCAAACAGATTGCAGTCAATATCCTCCTCTGGCAGACCCTCCAAGTCAAAATGCATCACCAGCAGTTTCTTGCCCTGTGCGGCATCTACACTAAAGCCTGTGTTATCCCCGGGGTACGCACTGCACACCTCAAAGGATTGGTAGCGGATAATCAAATCATCAATGCCCAGCTCTGCCGCAAAATCAAGATCTGCCACAAACTGTATCTGTTCCGTTTCGGGCTCAGTCTCTGTTTCCGTTGAAGATGTATTTTGATTTGTTTCCTCCTCCGGCTGTGCACTGTCCGTTTCGGGCTCAGTCTCTGCTGCTGTCTCGCTCTCCGCCTCGGCAGCCTCCTGCCGCGCTGCCATCGCTGCAAGCACTTCCTCCTCATCCGCAATTCTATAATTGTAATTGGGTGAATATTTTAACAGCAGTCCTGCCGCATACTCTGTAATGATGTCCGACTGCTCAGCCGTGAGCTCTGGCATGGCATCTATGCAGCCGGTCAGCAGCATTGCAGACATGGCAAATAGCCCTAAAACCTTTCCCTTTTTCAAATCAACACCTCCATATTTATTTGGTTTCGAGTTCAAACCAGAACTCTACGCCATTGGTATAATTAATAACACCGTAACGCTGGTTCATGGATTCCATGATTGCTTTTACGATGGATAATCCCACGCCGCTGCCGCCGTATTCCCGCGTGCGCGCCTTGTCTACCTTATAGAATTTCTCCCATATATGAGCAAGAGACTCCTCTGGTATCGGCTCTCCTGTATTGAACACTCGAATCCGTACTTTATTGGCGCTCTCCTGTTCAATCAATTGGTATTTAATCTCGATAATCCTGTCACCGGACACATGGTTCATCGCGTTGCTAAAAAAATTTCGGATAATCTCTTCCGTCTTAAATTCATCTGCCCACACATAAATCGGTTCAGGCTCTTCAAGTCTCACCTTCACTTCATTCTGGCTGATCAGAATCTCTGCCGACGCAATAAAATTACGAATGAGTGCGGTAATGTCAAAACGTTCCATCGTGACAACATCTTTGCCAAATTCCAGTTGGTTTAAATCAAGCAGCTTTTTGACCATTGTATTCATTTTTCCTGCTTCATCTATAATTACTTCACAATAGAAATTTCTGCTTTCGATATCATCATCATTTATGCCCTCCACGAGTCCCTCCGCGTATCCTTGTATCAGTGCAATTGGTGTCTTTAACTCGTGGGAAACGTTTGACAAAAATTCTTTGCGCATCTCGTCGATCTGTTCTTTTTTCTCGATATCCCGCTGAAGTTCAATGTTTGCGGTTTTTAATTCGGAGATTGTCCTCTCTAATGTACTTGAAAGTTCATTGATATGTCTGCCAAGCAGATCAATCTCATTTTGTCCCCGGCTCTCATACTTTGTCTCAAAATTGAGCTTCGTCATCTGCTCGGAAATATTTTTTAATTCCATAATCGGCCTCGTGATTCTGGTTGTCACAAACCAGATCAGCGCCGCACTGATAACCGTTGCAATAAATCCCACATACGCCAAAAATTGATTGGACAGCTTCACACTATCGCGTATACTTTCGATAGGAGAGCGTATGAGAAAAAGATTTCCATTGTCCAAAACGCCCCACATTTCCAGATATTCGGTGTACGTAGACTTATCCATGACATTTGCCAGATAATAATTATTTCCTACGTCCAGATAATTCATATCACTTCCCGGTTTGAAAAAATTATCGTAAAGCCTGCGCATCAGCTTATCTGCATCTCTTGTGTTGGATTTTACGGTATTAGATGCCGCATCAATCACCAGCAGTCCAATATTGTACATATCGCAGGTTTTGCGCAGTTCGAGATCATATTCCTCCGAAGTGATATCCCCGTTTGCCAGAACTTCATTCATTCTGTAGTAGGCGTCTTTAATGGCGTTCTTTTTATTCTGGATATAAAACTTTTCCAAAAAACTATTGTTGATCACCCAGCAGAGTATAATCGTCCCCGCCATCACTGTAATAAAAATCAGTGCAATTTCCTGTTTTATGGAATGTTTTTTAAGATGCTTCATTTTTCAGTTTACAGCCTATTCCTTTCGTGTCATTTTCACTATATTTGCTCTGTCCGCTTCTTATCTTTTATCTTTATTTATGTTTTTTCTGAAAATTCATTCATCTTACCCCTAACTATTTTAACGCCCATATTAAAGAAAAGCAATACTTATTTTTATGCAGTATGTCTATTCCTTATTTTTCCAGCTCAAAGATATTCTTTTATTTTGGCATTGTCCCTATGTTATTTTATCAAATACTGCATACTATTTCAAGGTATTCTATGATGAAAATAATTTGCCGAAAATCATTTGCATCTACAGGATTGTTTATAGCTGCTTCTTTTTGCTGCTGATCATCTGGATATACTGGATAGTCAATTTCCACAAAAAGCTTCCTGCCAGAAACAGCAGTATCCCTATTATAATAGAAAGCGGAAATGCCATGACTGGCGACGCGGTATAACTTCCGAACTGAAACATAATAATAGGAAGGTCGATTCCAACCAATGCCCCTAAAAATTTAACGGCTCCGCAAATTGGTACAATGACCCCACAAATCACCAGCGTAACAGCGAGAATGCTGATTACCGGCAGAATAAAAATACTCCCCAGCCCTGCCAGACTATAAAAGACGATAACTGTGCCCAGTTTTCTTATGTTAAAACCATTATTTTGGGTTATGGACTGTCCCAGATATGCTTTAGCAAGCTCTTTTGGATTTCCCAGTCTTTCTACAATCTGCGCTGAAGTGAGCTTATCTTTTGCTTCCAGTTCTAACATTTCACTTTTTATTTCATTAATAATATCAGCCCGCTCTGCCGCTGCGAGTGGTTTTAAATATTTGTCGATTTTTTCCAGATAATTCAGTAAAATGCTTTCCATATTTACCTCCGTTTTGCTTTTATCTTCAAACTTTTATCTTGAAACTTTTATCTCCAAACTTTACTTTGATTTTAAAGCTGGAATAATTCTTTTCATCCGTCCCGAAGCCCTTCAATCGCAGCTAATAAGTTCTCCCACTCCACAGACATTGCAGCAAGATACGTTTTGCCTGTATCAGTAATCGAATAATACTTTCTAGGCGGAAGTCCTTCTGTCGTTTCCTGCCAATAGGAGGACAAAAATCCTTCTTTCAGCAGACGCCGAAGCAGCGGATATATAGTGCTTTCTTTTGCCGCCAAAATCTGCCACTTATTTAATTCACTGATAATTTCATACCCATAATAAGACCTCTTGGAAATCATTAATAAAATGCCAAATTCCAAACTTCCTCTCTTTATCTGTGATTTCCAATCTTCAATATTCATATGCCCCCTCCTTCAATATCCCCTTTTATGGGGATTTACTATGTATTATTTTATATATCGTATCACACAGTATATTGTTTGTCAATAATTGAGGTATTTCTTTGGATTTCTATTTACAATTGAAGGGCTGATATAATTATAGAATTCAGTACGAAAGAGACTTGTCGCCTTTCCTCACTTTTTTGACAGGCGTTGCTTTGGTTACGAAGTGGAACGTACTTCAACTGATTGATTGTTCAGCCCTTCACTCCATTCTCATTACAGGAATTTCTTCACTTGCAACAAACTGTAAAAGGGTCATCAATAAAGGATTTAAAAACAGACCGGCGCATACGCTTCTCCGCATATGCGCCGGTTCTCATACACTGGTCCAAAAAATACCGTTGTCTCCTTTCCATATATTTTTCAGACTGTCGACAGCCTTCTCCACAAAGTCTGTCAAGGTCTTTCCGTTTAAGTTATTCGCCTTGATATTGACATTTTTCGTTATGCTTCCGACCGCACGATCACCGTCGCCGGAGATGGCCAGCGTGGCTTTGCCTTTCGCAGTTGCGTTCGTCCAAACCACGTTATGGCATCCCGGATCAACCGTCGTACCATCTCCTACAGCACCCACGTACAGCCTCACATACACTGCATTCGGATCATCCGGAACTTTTTCTTTAGAAGGGTCGTTTCCTTCAGGCGTATAGAAAGTATTCCCATTATATTCCAGATTCTTTATTTTCTTATTTGTCCGTCTTTCATAGAGCATTACCCGTGCTTTTGACAGATTGACTGCCCCGTCGGCTTTCTTTCTATACCTCCCCCATTTTCCTATGCCTGCACGTTCTATCCTGTGCCTTTGTCAATATATTATTACGTGAACAGATTTTATCATGTTTCGCGCATAATAGTAATTCATCTAGTACAGCGTTTTCTTAATCCCCATATACTTAGTGCTTGATATTTTCGTCAGCGCAAGGCGGAGGAAGGAGGCAATGCGGTGGCATTGTTGACTGACGGCAACGCGGCGATGGCGTAAATAGCGAGTGCTAAGTGTATGAGGGATTAGGAAATGCTGTACTAGTATTCTTCGCACTTTTTGAGGTATAAATTGCGACTTTATTTCCCATGAGCAATGAGTATTGTAGGTACTATCAAGATTTTCAGTGCAAAAATAACGGAACTGATATTTTATACTTATATCGTTAAAAACAGCTCAACGGGAATAATTAGTGGCTATTTGCATAGTAACAGTTCAGCCTGTCCTTTATTTTATTGTCTGGCAGAAGCACACTTATGTTCATGAATATTTGTTCTTGATACTCTGGTATTTTATGCAGGATGTCTTATCACCAAGCCCCACCTTTACACTTCGAGCTTGTATCCCATACCCCAGACTGTTTTGATCAAGTCGCCTTTGCCGCCCATCTTGCTTCTTAATTTTTTTACGTGTGTATCAATGGTCCGCGCGTCGCCGAAATAGTCATAATTCCATACACTGTTGAGAATTTTCTCTCTGGACAGGGCGATGCCCTTGTTTTCCATAAAGTATGTCAGCAGCTCAAATTCTTTAAAGCTTAGGTCAATGCCCACGCCGTCGATTGTGACGACATGCGCAGCTTTGTCGATTGATATGCCGCCGTACTCAAGGACTTCGTTCTCTGCGAGCTGGCTGGTCCTGCGCAGAATGGCTTCCACTCTTGCCACCAAGATTTTGGGGCTGAACGGTTTTGCAATGTATTCATCTACTCCTAATTGGAATCCCTGAAGCTCATCGCGCTCATCTGTTCGAGCTGTCAGCATAATAATCGGAACTTTAGAATAATTTCTGATTTCCCTGCACACTTGCCAACCGTCCATTTTGGGCATCATCACATCAAGGATAATCAGCGCAATATCCTGCTGTTCAAAGAACAGCTCGACTGCCTGACTGCCATCTTCGGCTTCCAGCACTTCATAATTTTGTTTTACAAGAAAATCCTTGACAAGCTTGCGCATTCTGCTCTCGTCATCCACCACAAGTATTTTAAGCTTATTCATACAAGATCATACCCTTATTATTACTCGGCAATCAGCAGCTCCTTCTCTTTCTCTCTGATTACCTGTTCTCTGTCGGATAGCTGCTGTTCCCATTCAGCGTAACGGTTTTGAAGCGTCCTTTCGTAATTTACGATTGTCGGATTCGAACCTGTGGTTGCTATCACAAACATGACAATCACCAAAACCAGCAGTCCGATATTCACTATTATTGATGTTTTCCTGCTGAAAAATTCCTGCTTTGGTTTTTCTTTTACAGGTTTACGGCTTGCCTGTATCCGCTCGATTGTTGGATTTGCACTCTCACGCATACTGTACACCCCATATATGGGGATATTGGCAATATCCTCCTGTGCATTATCATATAATATCCGTTGCAGCCTTTTGAGAAAATCATACCCAACAGGCGTTCTAAATACGCGGTTATTGACTGCCTTTTTATATACTGCATAGACCATCTCTTGATTCTGGTAATCCAGCTTCTCCTCAAGACGCTCTATGCGGATTTTCTCATTTTGAGCAAGTTCTGCATCTTGCTGGGTGCCAAACTGGAACCCATTCACAACCCACTCTGTCTTATCTGCCATCCGGTACTCCCTGCCTTTCGCTGGTTTCATTCGTCAGTGCTTGCTGGCAGAAACTATAGTCTGCCGCCACACTGTTTCTCGGACTTTACAGTAAATGCAACGTCCTGAGCTGAACGATTAAAGCTCTTCTATGACTTTATAAGTCTCCCGATACAATGTTTCCAACTGGTTCATCTCCGCGTCGAGGTTCAAGTCCTGCACTCGGAGTTTCTCTACCATCGGAATCAGCAAATGGTAGATTTCATTAATGCCGAGGTTTGACACAAATCCTTTCATCGTATGTGCCCCCTCAAAAGCTTCTTTGCAGTTTCCGCTCTGGTAAGCCGCCTTTAACTTGTCAAAGCTCGAATCGTCAAGAAACTTTCTGAGACATTTCAGATACAACGTCTCGTTATTTAAAAAACGTTTCATCGTGCCATCTACGTCAAATCCTTTTTCCTCCAACATCTTCTTTTGATCTGCATCCATGTAGTCAACCTCCATTAATCCTGCATCAGCCCGCTCACATCAAGTATCAGTGCAATACTGCCGTCACCAAGCTGTGTACATCCGGAAATGCCATGTACCTTCTTGACATAAGGCGGTATTGGTTTTACAACGATCTCCTGTGTTCCGATCAGTTCATCTATCAGAACGCACAGTGTATTTCCTTCATATTCAAGCAGAAGCATCACACCATCCTCCACATCTGTGACAGCATCCTCCAGATTATATTTCTGGCTGAGACGCAGAATCGGATAACATTCGCCGCGTATCATGACATATTCCTCACCGTTTGGCTCATGAATGAGCTGATTGTCTGTCACACGGATAAACTGCTTAATCGCACCTGTTTCCATGACAAACTTGGTATTGCCATTTCTCATGACAATACCATCTATGATAGCCATTGTCAGAGGGATTTTCATGGTCATCGTAGTGCCTTCACCCTCAATGGATTCAATATCCAGCACGCCGCCAATCTTCTGAATATTCTTGACAACCACGTCCATACCTACGCCGCGCCCCGAAAACTCTGTGACCTTCTCCTTTGTAGAAAATCCGGGATATGTGATGAACTGGAAGATTTCTTTATCTGTGTAATCACTCTCTACGCGGTTATCTGGAAGAATGCCGTTTTCCCATGCTTTCTTATACAGTTTGCTTCTGTTGAGTCCCTTGCCGTTATCACGGACGGAAATCCATACTTTTCCGCCTTCATTCTTTGCTTCGAGCGTTACTCTTGCCGGCTCTGTCTTTCCAGCGGCAGCTCTTTCATCAGGCATCTCCACGCCATGATCGACAGAATTTCGAACCAGATGCATCAATGGATCTGATATATTTTCAATGATGTTCTTATCCACCTCTGTCGTGTCGCCAATCATCTCAAACTCAATGTTTTTCCCGAGCTTTCTCGACATGTCAAACACGGTTCTGTTCATCTTCTGGAACGTGTTTGTGAGCGGCATCATTCGCATCGACATGATGAGTTCCTGCATCTCTGTCGTGATCTTTGACAACTGTGACGCAGCCTTCTGGAAATTGGACAGGTCAAGATTCGGCACCTGTAAATCGGGATTTTGAAGAACAACAGACTCCGCAATTACCATCTCACCCATCAAATCCATCAGCATGTTCATCTTGTCAATGCTGACACTCATAAACGCCTGTTTGGTTTCTTTTTTCTTCTTCTTGGTAATCTGCTTTGCCTTTCCAGCTTCCTTCTGAATGACATAGTCACCCGGCTGGGGCTCAGCTTCCTTCTTCTGGGCTTCTGGGCTTTCCTCCGGTGCGGCGCTGCTCTCCTCCTGAATCGGTTCTCCTGAGAAGCCTCTTTCAAACTCGGCATTCGTGCACTCTGAAATCAGCAAATCCCTGATTTCGGAGGTCGTATCAAGCAGTTCATGGAGTTTCTCCTCCGTGAAATCACCGCGGACAAGCATCTGAAACCCATCTGCCAGTATTATTTCCGAAGAGCTTTCATCTGTGAGAATATCTTCTGGTGTATAATGGACATCCTCCGTGAACTCCTTCAAGGCATATGTGGCAGAATATGCGCGCAGGTTGCTCATCTGCGTATCTTCATGATATGTAATCTTAATGCGGAAACACTTCGCAGTTCCCGATGCCTGTGGTGCGATGTAGAACTGATTTGGTCCCAGTCCCAGTCCTGATGATGAAGAGGAAGATGCTGTTGCTTGCGCCTCTGCTTTGGGCTTGGGCTGCTCTGGCGCCGGCTCGCCCGCTTCATCAATCGCGCCTTTTAACTTTACAAGGAACTTCTCCATCATTTCAATCAATTGGGAATTATCCCCGTCTGGGTCATTTCCATCTTTGATCTTCTCCATCTCTCCGTTGATAAAGTCCAACACCTGAAAAACAATGTCGGTAAGCTCCATGTGCGGCTCTTTGATACCAACATTTTCTCTTAAATAGTAAAATATGTCCTCTAGCTTATGGGACACCTTCATAATGTTATCATACATCATGACTCCCGAAGAGCCTTTGATCGTGTGCATGATTCGAAAGATCTCATTGATACTGTTCTCGTCAAATGCATCATCATCTTTTGTCTCAAGTACAATCTCCTCCAGATTTTCCAAAAGCTGGCCATTCTCATAAATATATATGTCCACCATTCCGTCTAAATTGAATTCCTCAGCCATGTAGGCACCCCTTCCATATAAAACATTAATCTTACGTCTGTTTATATCGTGCTACCTTTTGCACAACACACCTATTTATAATTTTATATCCATTTTGCGCAATAGTCAATGTTTTCTGATATTTTTGTCGTATCTCTTTTTATTTTACCAAAAAACAGAAAATCCAGACTTGCCTCATCGGTTTCAAAGCTGCCGCATTTTGGGCATTTTCCATATGAATAATCAATCGCTCTGCACTTTTTGCAAAAAAATATTTTCAAGCGAGCTTCCCCCTTTTTAAAATTCTTTAGCCTGTCTTTTAACAATTTATTAACATATTTGCGTTTCTTGTGTAATAAAATTAACAATATCTGTACGATTTCTTAATAATTTTCGAAATAATTTGGAAATTAGTATTGAATTTATCGCCGTCTGCATTTATAATAAGCTCAGGCTTAGGTTTCTACATGGTAATGAAACTTTTAATAGATTTTTAAGTAACTGTCAATCAAAACAATTTATTACTTTTATTATTTTATTGGTGCTTTATTATATGAAAGGAGCTTTCAAGCCATGAAAAAATATACCAATTCGGTGATTGCACTCTTTATTTGTATGCTGATTCTGACCCCTTCAACAGTTTATGCGGAGGAGCTGGCATATATGCCTGCATTTTCGGTTATACAGCCAATTACAGGTGCTGCACTGCCCAATGAAAATCTCTCGGACAGCCTCACCGCACGCTTAAATTATTACCTTGTGGATAATTATACCAATGGAACGATTGATGAACAGCAGTTTCAAGAAATTGTTTCGAGCGGAATGGTTTCTGAGAATGCATTCTTTGCTAATTCTGTATTCGTGGGAGACTCGCTCACTGTGGGCTTCAAGGAATACTGCCAGACCCATTCTGATTCCATCGCTTCCGACTCCACATACTTTCTAGCAAGAGTCAGCAGCTCTGCCAAAGCTGCCATATCTGGAAATGCCCTCACCACACACGCTGACATTATGCCGAAATACAATGGAAAAGTTCAGTATATTGAAGATTCTGTATCACAACTGCCAAATGTAAGCAAATTGTTTATTTGTTACGGAATGAACGACTTGACCAGCAGTACCCCTGAGCAGTTTGTCGATGACTTGCAGACGCTGATTGCAAGAATCACCGCAAAGACACCGGGACTGCAAGTATATGTGATTTCTATTCCATGTATTATGTCCGGGGTGAACAATGGCAGACTGAACAATAAAAATATCCAGACTGCGAATATTTTGCTGCAAAATACATGTACCTTAAACGGCTGGGGCTTTATCAATATCGCGGAACACCTGATGGGTGCCGACAATGCGATTCGTCCGGAATACAGTTCTGACAAATACGTGCATGAAAACAGCCGTGCTTACAAGATTTGGAACAGAGTCCTAAAGGATTATGCCTTTATGGAAATTACCAAATAAATATTATGTATTATGCATAAAAAATCAGTATACAGACAGAGGGAACATGCCCTCCGCTGTATACTGATTTTTATAACTTTTTTGTACTATTACTATCGCTGCTTCTTGAATATGGTCATCCATTTGGGAAGGATTCTGTACTTCACACCCTTGGTTCCGCCATACTCTCCTATTCCTGTAATGGTTACTTTACCTATACGCTTCTATCCGCTTTCAGTTGTTTGACTTCCTCAAGAGAAAGTCCTGAAATATTAACGATTTCCTCTAAAGCATATTTACCGGCTGCCAACATACGGAGCGCAACTTCTTTCATTCCCTCTTTCAATGTCTGATTCCTCATATCTTCCATAGCCCGACACATAATTTCGATTCCCTCCTTGCTTTCTTTGAAAAAACTTACTCTGTCCGCCAGTGTCCTATAGTACATATCCGCAGCGTCTGTGCAGGAGAAGTCATGCATTAACTTCCCGATTGGCGTATCGCTACGATAAGCTCCATTTACATACAGTATGTGCGAACCGTCCTAAAACCTTTCCCCTGTTCCTAAAAAGCACCGCTCAATCGGATAGAGCGGCAGCCCTTTTCCCATTACGTCATTCTCTGTGATAAAGATTACCCACGTTTCCGGCAGCTTATCGAAGTCCTCGCCTTTCTTCAAAAGATTAGCGTCCATCATGCTGCTGTTGTACCTAGCTCTTTTTCTCCCGGCTCCTTTGTCGGAGCGCTGTACTTCCACATTTAGTTTTGCTCCTATGCTGTCCGTAGCCAAAATATCCAGCCTCACCGAACGGTTCAGCAGATTCTCCACAAACACCTGAGTGCGGACGTCCAGCACCTTTAAATCCGGCTTTTCCAATACAATCTGCAATACCAGTTCTATACTTGCCGTATCTCCCTCAAAACACTTTGTGAGGAAATCATCATCAAGCAGACGAAAATCTTTTAGCCTCTGTAAATCTTCTTGATGTTTCTGGTCTATCTGTTCTGTCACTGTCAAACTTCCCACCTACTTTCATACCTAATTTTATCATGTATATTCATATTTTACAATCTTATAAGCTACTTTTCAAAATTAGTTATACCAAACCAGCAGTGAAAAAAATTTTCCCTAGACACGGGCAGTTTAAGCTGCATCATTCCTTTCCACGTGCACAAAAATAAATCCACAGTCAATTACATTTCTGTAACTGACCATGGATTTATATGTGTCTAATACTTGATTTTTATAACTACGCTTCTGAGATTATTTCCGCTGCATCCATTTCGGAAGAATCTTGAATTTTACGGTCTTGGTTCCGCCGTACTTGCCAGTTCCACGAATCGTGAGTGCGGCGTTACCAGTCTTGATATTGTTGCTATATCCAACGATGGTAAAATCCTCCCCTGCCTTTAAGGGTGTTTTGTTTTTACCGCTGCCGATTGTCACCTCAAGCTGGTCGATTGATGGGCAAACCGCTTCGCCGTTGTTATAGTAATATTTGCCGTTAACTTTTACCTTTGTGGAGGAAATCAAGGTTTCTCTGATATTGATCAGTACCTCGCGTGTTCCGCTGTAATTCTTCCTGCCTTCCAAGATTACTTTGATTGTTCCGCACTTGCTTTCATCGTCCACTTGTACATTGTCTGCCTCGACTGCACCTACAGAATATTCGTTTGATGCGAGCTTTGCACCGTGGTCATATACTGTGACTTTTGCCTTGTACTTCCCATTTGCTGCATATTTCAAATCTGCTGCGTCAATCACAATGGCTTCATCTGTGGTATCTGAAATATCCTTTGGTACGATTTCGAACGAAAGTACATTCTTCAAACTTCCTGTGTAGTTTCCGATGCCGCTGACAGAAACTTTTCCGTTTGTTCCTACTGCTTTATTGCCGCTGTAGCTTACTTTGTAGTCAACCTCCTGAACCAGAAGCTTGTCGCCGTAAGTCACCTGAACTGCTGGCTTTGCACCGCTCTTGTCCTGTGACACCTTTGTCAGTTCTGGCTCTGCGAAGCTGATCTGAACGCTCTGCGCATTCTGAAGTTTTACCTTGCCGACTGTAAAGTTTTTCTTAACGGTTCCGCTGAACTCTCCAATGCCGTTTATGGTCATGGCTGCCTTTCCGGTATTGACATTGTTGTCATATTGGATAGTGTAATCTTTGCCTTCCTGTAACGTTCTCTCATCGGCTTTGCCTTTGTTGAGCACCAGTGTCACTTCCTGACTCAGCGCCTGTCCGGTATAGTCTAAAACAGACTTGAAGCCGTCGATGCGTGCCTTCTTGATTTCAGTGCCCTTTATAGTAAAGTCCACTGCCCTGCTGCCGTAATATTCACTGTCCTTCTTCGCTGTCAGGATTACGGAGGCTGTACCTGCATTGATATTATTACTATAGTCAATATCAAAGGAACCTTCTGGTACTTTCTTGTTCTTGTACTTGATAGTTATATCCTCTAAGGATGGTTTTATTTCTGCGCCTGTCCACTGCTGTGCTGGAATGCTCACTTTGAGATCTGTGACTAAAATCTTGTCTGTCAGATCGACCTGATATTCTAATTTACCGTGGAAACTACTGTTTTCTGTCGTTTCAAGCACCATCTTGTAAACGCCTTCTTCTGTCAGCTTCTCAACGGCTTTCTCAATATCATTTCCTTCTGCGTCTTTAATCTGCTTATAGGTCACGGCATACTCTTTTGCAGGAACACTGAGTGAACCGCACTTTAATGTTACCTTCTGTGTCTGTCCGACAAGGTTTCCTTTCTTGTCTTTCTTGACATTCATAAGCGGTGCATACTTGATTGTAACATTTTCTTCTGTAAGCTCTTTTTGTACGATTTTGAATGCAACTGTAAACTTGCTTGCCTTCTCATAGTTGCCGCAGGGTGTGATTGTCACTTTTGCCTCGCCTACTTTTTTGTTGTTGGCATAACTTACTTTGTAATCTGTCTTTTCTGCCAGCTTCGTAGTGCCATCATATACGATTACTTCTGGCTTTATTGCTTTTCCAGTATACTGCTGGTCGTCAATCCGAATCGCCCGGATGCCTGTCGGCTTTGTATCAGAGCTGCCGTCCTCATCGGTCTCCTCGTAGATATAGGAGTAAACGCCATATATACTGATATCCTCTGTGACAGCCGTGTTAAAATTGTAGAGTATGGTCTTGGCTTCATCTGCGTACCACAGGATTCCATATTTTCCGTTTGCGTCTGTCGCCTCAAATACTGGTTTTGTCAGGGCTGTGTTTGGATCAAGGGTTACGGTCTCTGTCTTGTCGGGATAATACAGGGTTACTGTTATCTTATCTTTATAGTAATAATACGCGCCGTACAGATTCAGGTCTGATGAAACTACTGTATTAAAATCATAAAGTATTGTCCTGGCTTCATCGGTGTACCACTTGATGCCGTACTTGCCGTTCTCGTCCTCTGCCTCGAACTCTGGCTGTGTTAATTTTCCATAAAGCTCTAAGGTTACAGCTTCTTTCTTTCCGTCGGGATAATGGAAGGTTACGGTCAGTTTGCTTTCCTCATCAAGGTAATAGTATGCGCCGTACAGGTTTAGATCCTGTGTTACTTCTGTGTTGAAATCATACAGTGTTGTCTTTGCCTCGTCGGTGTACCACTTGATGCCGCGCTTCTTTCCATCATCATCTACATCCTCAAAATCAGGTTTTGTCACTTTTTCATTCTGCTTTATGGATGTGGTCTCTGTCTTTCCGTCGGGATAATGGAAGGTTATGGTTACTTTGGTCTCGGGATCTTCTAAATAGTAGTACGCCCCATATAAGTCTAAGTCCTGCGTTACATCTGTATTAAAATCATACAGTATTGTGTTTGCTTCGTCAGTATACCACTTGATGCCGCGTTTTCTGCCTTCCTCGTCAGTATCTTCAAATTGTGGCTCAAACAATTTCGTGTTGAGTTCTACAGTTTCCTGTTTGGTTATGCCATCTGGATAATGGAAGGTCGCTGTGGCTGTTTCTTTTTCTGCCTCGTAAATCAAAATGTATGTATCTGTCGAGAATTTATCTGTCTTAAATGTAATTGTATTTGGCTCTGTATCCAAATCTGATAAAATCTCTGCTTTTCCTCCGCGTACCCGAATCATCTCGAAATCTGATCCTAATGCCCCAAATTCTTCTGAAATGTCAGCCGTAAATGTAAACTCACTCTTTGTTTCAGTAATCGGAGTTTTAGACAGACCTTCAATTTCTTTGTTTAGATCAAGGCTCCAACAGCAGCCCATTTCTTTGCCCTCTGGCAATATTTGTTCTGCTGCGGCAATATCCTCTGCTTTGTCAGCCGTGTCCACTTCATTGCCTGAGAAAATAAATTTTACATTATATCCATTTTCTATAGAAGCCTTATCTTCTTCTGTTAATTCTGCCTGCAAAGTTTCTTTTGAAGCATCAACGGAAAGCATCAGCCTGCCCTCGCTGTTGTTCACATCCCAGAGCACATCTCCGGGTTCTGCCGCTGCATCCATACTCAGAATAGAAGCATTTAAAGTTCCTCCCACAAAGCCGGATACATTTGCTGTAATAGTGATACCTGTGTCATCTTTTGTCACAGTGACACCATTGTCACATTGGTATTCTGAAAGCCCTGTGCCTTCCAGATGAAGCGTGATTGTACTGCTCTTCTGTGTCGGATCTGATATTGCGAACTGGATCATCTTATGCCCATTATTATACATGGTTACAGATGCTGGCGCATCGCTTGTCAGTTTCTGGATACCATAATTTTCAGGGACATTGCTTTCACCTGCTGTAAAGAAATTATAACCGGAAACACCTGTCACAGTATCTGCTGCTGCCTGTAGCTTGTCTGTATTTGAGAGAATCTCAATACCATTGTCCTTTGCGTAAGCTGTCATCTCTTCCTGTGTTTTGCCCGGAAGAAGTACATATCCGTAAGATGCATCTGCAGGATTTGTTCCATGATCCATTGCAATGCTGATATATTGCTTTGTAACCTCATCTGCGTCTCCAGCGTTTGTATTTGTATTTACCTCACTCCACTTTCCAGTGCGTGTCTCACGCTTTAGAGATACAGTTGTCTCCTCCGGGAAGTAGTAGCCGATCGCAGAACCTTTGGTATTCTCAGACATCCATGCCCAGTTTGCTGCCTGCTGATCTGTGCTGTCTGCTGCGACAGCTTCGCTGCCGTTTACCAACAGCTTATTGTTATTGTCTATCTTTCTGTTTTCTACGATTGTTTCTGTAGTATCACCAACAGTTGTCTTGATGCCTGCGCCCAGTGCAACAATCTGGTCTCCAAATACAAACCATGATTTCTTTGCTTCCAAATCGGATATGGTTGACTTAAAGTCCATACCGACTGACGCATAATTTTCTACGTTTAGTGCAGAACCTCCTACCCAGTCACGGTCATTCGTCTTATTGTTGTTGCTTGACATTGATTTCGTTTCATGGTTTGTTGTAATACCTGCCAGACGGGTGTGGTCTATGGTCGCCCAGAAACCTTCTCCAAACTGCCCTTGATCACCGTTATACAATGTCAGTGCACCATCGGAAGTATACCAGCCTTTGAGGTTTTCATTATTGATGCTCTCCACACCGCCATTGCGGCTAGAAAACATACTAAAACCTAATGAGAAATCGTCACCATGTGTCACTGCCTTGTCCATCGAGCCGTAAATTTTTGTATAATTCTCCGTGTCTAGTGGAATAGAATCATTATTTAAATAATTCTTTACAAGTACCAATGAGGACAGAGATTTCATTCCGCCATAATAGCTTGTCGGGTCATAAGCAACACCCAAGGCTGCCTGTGTCTTGACAAAGGTATCCAGCGCCTTCTTGTACTGTGCCGGGGCATTTGCCGCCAGTCTTACGATCGCATCCATGGCATAGCGCCCTGTTGTAATATCGCTTCTGTTATAACGTGAAATACTGCGTCCCTGTACCATATCAAAGATTCCGCCGTCTGCATACAACGGTCTGTAAGCATTGAGTATCCACTCATACACGATATTGGAATCTGCGTCGGTACACTCCCAAGGGGTATTGTTGAGTACGGTTGCCAGTGTTGTCACTGCTCTTAACTTCTCAACACCGTATGCACCATTATAAGCAAAGTTGCCATGCTGCTTGAAAGAACCATCTTTATAGAAGCCTTCGCCGCTCTCCACATAACGCAGCTCATTTACCATTGTATCACTTGCTTTGAACAGGCTTACCGGATCATTGCCAATCATACCGTTCAATACCGTAGTCATCGCCATCTCACTGCCATTTGCACCTGTTGCCGCGTATCTTGTCGCTCTGCCGTTAGAGCTGCGTCCCCAGTAGTAATTGACATCTGGTACTAATAGCAGAATCATATTGCAGAGCTCTCTGCGGTAGCTTTCGTCTAAGTCATCATAGAGCAGAATGCCCACGATTGTCAAATCTTTTGGCACACCGATCGACCAGTCCCACCAGTTTCCAAATACCCTGTCATGATAGTTCAAAATATTCGGAAAGCCGCTCATCAGGTATGCAAGGCAGACATCAATCGCCTTTTTCACCTCTGGGTCATTGTAGTATTTTGTGCCTTGGGATTTATATGCCATCACAATATCCTTGATGCGTGTCGTCGTTGTTGTCAGAGTGGCACTGCCATGCGTATTATTGTCGCCCTTATTTTCCCAATCCAGCAGTTCTAGGTCATCAAAAAGCTTTGTTCCCTTTCCTGCGTCCATATTGAGCTGTTCTAAAGCTGCTGTCGCTGCATCCTCATACTTTTTCATATATGTAAGATACTCCGCATCTGTCTTGTCAGACATATCATTTCCTGTCAGACCGTTCGCATAGTTCTCACGCATTGATTCCAGTTGATCGAGCTGTTCCTGAGGCAGATCTTCGTAATTCAATGTCACTTCGATTGTAGCACCCATTGCTCCCTTTGTATCGACTGTCAAAATAACCCCGTATTTGTCAAATTCCGCTTTTACTTTATCGTTGCCTTCTGCCAGACTCAGGTTATTGCCGTAGATGCGGAAAGTCAGGCTGTCTTTATTTTGATGTACATCCGAGACACCGACTTTCATCGTATGTGTCTGAGTATCCTTGGCTGTTGTGATAGAACCTACTGTACCTTCCACCTCACCAATGCGGACAGGTGTCGTGATATCACCCCAGAATATGTACCCTGCTGCATTTGCCTTGTGGTCTACTACTGCCTGTGCAAACGTAGAATTACACAATACCTGAATGTCAGGATTCTCAGCATATGCCTTTACTTCCTCACTGTTCATACTCGGGAGGAGGACATAGCTGTAGGTTTCCTTCTTGAAGGAATCCAGTTTGTTGTTGGCGTTCTCACCATGCGGTACTGCAAGACTCAGATAATTGCGTGTAATTTTATCTGTACTCATTCCCGCTGAACCATTGATGTCTGACCAGCTACCGCTGCGGCTTTCTCTCAGCACATCCAGTTTGCTGCCTTCTGGGAAATAGTATCCCATCGCATCTTTGTCTGTATTGCCCTCCAGCCATGCCCAGCTTACGTCTGATAACGATTTTTTCTGATTATCAATTGCTGTACTTTGCTCTGTACCGTCGATAATAAGCTTATTACTGCCGTCAATCTTCTTATTTTCAACGATGGTTTCTGTCGTTTTGCTGGTGTCAATTCCTGATATGCCCATACCAAGCGCAACGACTTCATTGTCAAATATAAACCATGACTTGCGTGCTGCGAGATTAGGATTCGTTGCATCTTTGTAGTTCTTATAATTCATAGTTACGGTTGCGAACTGTCCTACGGCTGAACCGCCGTTCAAGTTTGCATTGCCGGGATAATTGCCCCATTCTTTCAATGTCCATGTACTGTGGTCTGTCGTGATACCTGCCAGACGCTGACTGTCAACAGTGTTCCAATAATTATCTGAGTATTGATTCGGATCACCATTATAAATATACGTAGCGCCGTCGCCCTGATGCCAGCCCTGTTTATTCTCCGCGTTACCAAACTCAAAACGTCCTGTGCGTCCAGATGCATAGCTGATTCCTAGGCTGAAATCTGAATTGTGTGATACTGCCTTATCCATGCCGCCGAATACTTTCGCATACCCAACATTGTCAACGGCTTCAATACTGCTGTCATATAAAATACCCTGAATTGCACTGATCGCTGCGCCGCTTCTGCCTGTGAAATAGGTCTCTTTGCCCATTGCATCGATGCCTGCCTGTGCCTGATATTTCACAAAACTTTGCAGCTTGCCGCGCCACGCTTCGGGTGCGCTGTTTGAGAGCAGTGCAACAGCTTCCAGAATCACTCGACCAGTCTTTAAATCGCTTGCTGTAGGACGGGCTATACCACGTCCCCCGACCATGTCGAACATTGCACCATCTGCATACAGCGGACGGATGCCGTCCCAGATAAAGTTCCATAGCACCTCAAGCTTCTCACTCGCGACTTCCCAGTCGGTGCCTGCGCTGACATAAACCAGCTTCTCTGCATTATTTAAGAGTGTAGAGCCATAGCCGCCTGTATATGCCAGATTGGTATGCTGAATAAAGGAACCATCGCTGAGAATACCTTCTTTGCCCTTCTCCACAACGCTGATAAACTCGTCAAAATACTTTGTTCCGTTCACAACTGCCAGCGGGTCACTGCAAGCAGCGCCGCGCAGCTGGGAAGCCAGACTTGTGTCCGCCAGATTTGCGCCGGTCATTTCCATAGGTCCTGCCGCACCTTTTACTTTATATACGGTCTTAGGATCTTCATTAAAGTGCTTCAGTACCTTTGCCTCACTCTGAATTAATTCTTCCGGCATCTCATCATGCATCAGAATTACGATACTAGAAACGCCCTGCGGCAGGCTGATCCACCAGTGATACCAGTTGCCAAACATCGCCTTGTTGTCCAGCTCTTCATTCCAGACATTGTCATAATACCACTGCACTGCATAGAGAATATCTTCTTTTAATGTTTCATCCTGATAATATTGGCTACCCTCAGATGCATATACGACAGCCATGCTCTGTATGCGGGAAACAGCCGTTGTGTACGCTTCACTATCAGTAGCCGTTGTGCTCGTACTGCCAGCTTTATACAAGTCCATTGTCAGATTCAGATCATTAAATAACTCGGTATCCGAACCCTTGACCAATTTTTCTCTTGCCTTCTCTGCACTCTCCTCGTTAGTAGCAAGAATCTTTTTATATTCATCAGATGTTGCATCGCCCTTCCACATAGAATTGCCTGTGAGACGCTCTCTCCATCTGTCGCGCATTCCCTGGAACTGTACTTCTGCCTCTGGATCCTTTACCACAACCGTACATATTGCCTTGTGATCTGCGTCCACAGAAGCTGTAATTTCCACGACACCAGGTGCTACTGCGGTTACTTTGCCATCTTTGTCCACTGTAGCGATTGTCTCGTCAGCGCTTGACCATGTGACTGTCTTGTCCGTAGGCATCCCCGATGCGGTGATCATATCGGTTTCTCCGATATCCAGAATCATATCTTTTTTGTCCAGTGCTAAACTCCAGACTTCTACTAATTCCACATTGTCAATCCAGATCTCGCCGGTCATATACTCTGCAAACACTTCGATGGTCGCCTTACCAGATTTTTGACCTGATGCCAGTTTCGAAGCATCTGGATAAGATAATTCATACAAGGTCCAGTCATTTGTACCTTTTAATTTATGCCCATCACCGAGATTCACATATTTCTTATTGGAATCTGAATAAACCTGTGATCTGGCATAAAATCCTGTGCCTGTGACATCCTTGGTTTTAACCCACATACGAAGTTTATATTCTTTGGTATAATCAAAGTTTTCCAGCTTTGCAGTTATGGAAATGCGTGTAGCACTGTCCTGTGTGCTGACATGCACGGAATGATCGCCCTCATAAGAATCTGCGTCTGTCACTTCCAGCTGAAGATCGCCGGCGTAAATGCCTGTACCAAATCCGATAGAATCCCACTGTACAGGATACTTGCCGTCTTTCCAGTATTTTATCATGGTGGCATTGGTGGAAGTTCCCAGTTCTCCCTCAAAGTCATCGGAGAAAATCACAGTCTCGCCTTCTACAGGCGCTTTTACAATAACTTTACAAGTTAGGTTTTTTCCTTTGACGGTCGCGGTGATCTCTGTTTCTCCGATGGCTACAGCTGTTACCAAACCAGTATTATCTACTGTCGCGATCATTTCATCACTGCTTGCCCATGTTATTTCCTCACCATCTGCACCTGTTACTTTTAATTGATGCGTCTTCTCTGGAGTCAGTGTCAGAGTGGTTTTATTGAGCGTGATGGTTTCACCTTCACTTGTGCCGTTATCGATGGGTGTGATGCGGATGTCGTCTACCCATACGTCGCCAGTCATCTTATCTGCTATGATGCCAAGCTGAATAGATTCTGTCTTACCATTCTCATTTTCAAGAGGAAAATTTGATTCAAATTCGTATTGCGTCCAACCATTCGTAGTTCCTGTGATTGTCGGACTTGATACGTCTTCTTTTGTTCCCGCATTTACTACCTTTCGTTTCATCGCAACACGGAAACCAGTTCCAGTCACATTTTCCGCTTTTGCCCAAAATGTACATTTATAATTCTTATTCGGATCGATCGGCAAACCAGGCTTCGCCAAATCCCATACTTCTGTCTTAGACTCTTCTGTAGATTTTATGTGTAATACTTTATTTCCATCCTTGGCTTCTGTAGTTTCCTCTACTGCAAAAACCATTTTTCGATTTCCGCTAGCGCCATTAGTCGGCCAGAGAGCGTTGTATCCTTTAGGCATTTGACCATTAGTCCACATTGTATCAGTGGTAGTTGTGACTTCCTCGAAACTACCATTAGCAAGTACATTCCCGCCTTCCGCATTCGTGCTTTCTCCAGCCTCCGCAGAAATACTCTCCGTTTCTTCTTCCTCTTCTTCTGTCTCCTCTGTCTTACCTTCCTCCGTTGTAATCTCCTCTGTCGAGCTTTCCTCGCTTGTGCGTTCGTCAGCCGATTCCTCTTCGCTTGAAGCACTCTCCTCGGCTGTACTCTTCACCTCATCTGTCTCACCTTCAGCGACTGAGGACTCAACCGATGATGTCTCCTGCGATTCCGAAGTTTCTTTTACGTTTTCGACGGTCGAACTCTCATGCTCCGCAATCTCCTGCTCTTTTTCCTCCTCCGGGGTTTCTGCCTGCGATTCCTTCTCCGTGTCATCAGCCGCAGCTTTTTCTGGCGCTTCTTCGCTCTCTGATGTCACCGTACTTTCTTCTGCCAAAACGGGAACACCGTTCTGCATAACCAAAGCTGCCGACAAAAGAACAGACAACAATCGTTTGTGGTACCTTTTCTTTCGTTGAAACTTTCCCATACGCTACCTCCATCTTTCCGCCTGAATCCTCCTCATGGGAGGATTCCTACCTTTGAAAATATAAGTTGTATTTACATTTTAGCGTGCATTTTTGAGAAAATCTATCTGTTTTATTTTGACTTTGTTGTCAATTCTTGTGCTTTCTATCCTATTTTAGTTATTTTAATTGTAAATTTTGCATTAATATTATATTAAATAATTATAGTACATGTGCGTATTGGATACAATTTCTGCTTTTTATACTATAAATCTATACTTTTTATACATTCAGCAAAGCGGTTTGCTACATCTAATTTAGTAAATCAAAAAGGCATAACGCCTTATTGGTTCAATAAGACCTTACACCTCTTTATCATTTTCTCCTGTTCCGCCAAATCAGTGACACCTAACCAATCAGGCACTCTTTGCCCTTAAATGCAAAACCGTACTTCTTGATCTGCTCTGGGACAAATCCTTCCGCAATCAGTTTGGCATCATACAGCTTCTCGTCCATCTGGGAATGGGCATTCGCAACTGTTTGTGCAAGATCTTTTTCCTTCAAGGGCTTATGCACCTTAAACTCAATGATGTAGGCGCAGTCCCTCTCCCTGTTTTTGGGCGTCAGCATGATATCATACCGCCCAAAACCGCTTTCCCTGTTCGATGTGATCTCAAATCTTCCCGCAAGCTCAACCATCAGCCCCAGTACAAAACCGTGATAAAACCGTTCGGGCGCATCGTCCTGCGACACATTTTTTGCAATATCAAAACTGGAAAAACTGTGCAGTGCGATTTTATTCATAAACTCATTCATTTCATCTATATCATTCACAAGAAGTGCTTTGATGAAATTATTGTACGACATCTCAGTATTTCCACCAAACCAGCCTTTCACCATCTTGCGAAACATTCGTCTTACTTCAAAATTCGTGATTGCCAGCGTGTACCATACATCGCCTTCTTCACCTACACCTTCCTCGTCCTCCTCCAAAGTTCTGACATTTAATACTTTCAGATAACCTGTTGCGAGCAGGAGACTCCACAATGCATCTGCGCTGCCGTTTAGCTGGTCAAATACAATTTTTTCGTCAATTTCCGCTTCAAAGCTTTTACCTTGAAGGAGACCTTCCATTGTCTTTTTAATCTCCGGCGTCCCTTTTTGAATCAACTGGTTTACAAGTCCGTTTCCGCTGGTGTTTGACCAGTAGGTATCATATCTTCCTTGTTTCTTAATAAATGACGCTATAGACCACGGATTATAGATGTCTGTACAGGTACCAAACGTAAATCCGTCATACCATCGCTTTACTTTCTCTTTCTGATCTCCTAATCCAGCAGCTTCAAGCGCCGCAAAAACTTCTTTTTCTGTAAAGCCAAAAGATGCAGCATATTCACAGGAAGTTGTTGATATGACATCAAGATTATTCATACCAGTGAAAATGCTCTCTTTTGCTACCCTTGTTACTCCTGTGATCAGTCCACGTTCAAGATATTCATTTGTCTTGAATGTAGCGTTAAACAGACCACTAAAGAAGCTTGCAGCCTCCTCCCAATAACCAGAAATCCACGCTTCCTGCATTGGGGTATCATATTCATCTAAAAGAATGATTACTTTTTCACCATAACAACGCTGCATAAAACCTGCCATTGAATGTATTGCACCGGCAGCCAGTTCAGCGTTCATTCCGATTTGAATACTTTTAAAGTAGTTTCGTTCATTATCACTTAACAAACTTATTGAAAGCATGTAATCATTCTCGTTATATAAATCAGAAATTTCTTTTGTGATCTTAAAAAGCATCTCCTTATATGTCGCTGCTTTCACATTCGCAAAGCTCAAAAAGATTACAGGAAAAGTTCCTTGCAGCTTTCTGTATGCATATTCCCCGTCAGGAGACTGTTCTTTCCATATGGACAAGCCTTCAAACAGGTCACTTCTGCCAGCGTACTTTGTTGAGAAAAAACACGCTGTCATACTCATATTCAATGTCTTTCCAAACCTGCGCGGACGGGTAATCAGCGTCACTTGATCTGCATTTTCCCACCATTCCCTGATGAAATCTGTCTTGTCAATATAGAATATCTGTTTTGTTCTGACTACCGCAAAGTCCTGATAACCCAGCCCAGCCCTGTTTTCATTCATGCAGCGCCCTCCATTGTACGGAAACCATTTCCCAACGCCCCTTCTAATTCCTCAGTTCATCTATCTGTTCATATTTGCAAAATTCATAAAGCTGTCCTCTCCGCCCGGCTCAGAGCTGGCTACCCTGACAGCCACAAATTTTGCACCTTGCGCCACGGCCGCATCAAGTTTATTCTTTCCCGCACAGAGCGTAAAAATACCGCCTTTTTCAGTGACTTCTATATCCCCGTCTGCGATTGCTTCTCCAGCAGCGCCCTTTTCCGGCACTTTGACTGACGAGGGATTCAGCTCCATCATTTTGTCAAAGTCCCCATTTTGGTATGCTGCCATTTTGTCCAAGATTTCCCGAACAAGCTCTTCCGGCGCCGCGTTTGTGCTTTCTATCACAAGGTTGTAATTGCTCATATCGTAGTAATCAATGTCATAAATCTCTTTATATCGCACTGTCTCAAGCTTTTGTCTGTTGATTAGTGCCTTTCTGCAAGCAGCCTGCGTTTCATACGACTCTGAGTTTGCGCGGAGACTGTCGTTGAACACTCTGCGGCTCGCCTCGTCAAGATCTGTGATGATAAACACTTTGAAGCTCTTTGGCGCAAAGTGCCACGCAAGACGCGAATCAAATACAACGCGGTCGCGCTCTTCACCGATTCTGGTGGTCGTGTCATCAATCATCTTGTCTACAGAATGGTCCCCCCGGCTTGCCGCCTCATTGACCTGCTTATTAAACTCCTCGACAGACAAGCCCTGTTCCATCGCAAGCTGCCTGAATATATTTCCTGTAGATGAATATTCATATCCCTGCTCTTTGAGTATTTTTGCCACACTGGACTTACCGCTTCCGAGATTTCCTGTGATTGTAATATTCATATTCCAACTCTCCTTTATGCCTTTTTAACCAACTACTGTACCATACACTTCTAGCTGTGTCAATGCAGGAAATGGTGATTGTGTCTCTGCTTTGATCAGATTCTTGAACTCTACCCAAGTGACAGTTCTCTTCTCAAAAGTAACCTCTTGTCCCGTCGCAAGTTTTTTCAGGTTTACTGTCACAGCGCTTCCGTCTGAAAAAGCGAGCGTGACTTCCTTCCACCAGTTATCATGCGGAAAATCAGCCCGAAGATAGATGATTACCTTGTCGGTCTCAATCTCACGTCCAAAGTCTATTTTCAAACATGCATTCGGGTCACGGTTGATTCCCCATGAAGCATACGGCCATTCTCCATGAGAGCTGTTTGCCTTCACGCCATCAATCGCATTTCTGGCTGCAAACACCGCCTCATTTCTGGTTTCCACGTTGGCAGAGGCATGTGGGAACGAATTGATATTCTCATGGCTGTCATATACATTGAGCGCGTGATTCCGGTATGCCACAATCTCCTCCTTTGCTGCATACCGCGCATAGATGTAATGACAGCTTCCTGCAAATGCCTTGGGCGAATATCCGCGTCTTGCCTCGCCAAACGGCACAATGATATCCACATTGCCCTTTACGTAAATCAGCGCTGTCCCCATTGCATCATCTGCCTGAAATACAAAATACCGCGGCTCGCCGAAATACTCGAGCACAATCCTGTCGCCCTCCTCATACGCAGAGGTTGCCACCAGCGTTACTTCCTCCTCGCCCCGCTCGACAAACTTTGTCTCACCGGCTGCCTTTACTACTTTAATTGAAAACATGCCATTTTCTCCTTCCCTTGATTGATTATGGATTGCATCGTTTACAAGGCTCATAGCCCTGTTCTATAATTGAACTCCTGCTCTCTGACGAATCCTCGCGGTTCTCATCTTCGGGCAGCGCATTGCAGGAGGGCTTATGAAATTTGTTTGATTTTGTATTTAAAATATATGTCACTTCGTCTTTGGCAGCCTCGCTTTCTCCGGCGGAAGGCTTTGTATGATTCCAGACAGCACCTGTTCCATTTGGTTCTCCCGCCTGCCATGTATCGGACTCAGGAACACTAAAGGTTATCTTCTCCCCGTCGGAGGTGGCGATTATCGTACCTTCTTCGTCTGTCCGGTAGACCTTTACGCCATTCATACGGAATGTGTTGAGTGTCTGTGCGTGCGGGTGTCCGTAAGAATTATCTTCGCCGCAGCTAATAACCGCACTCGAAGGGCTGACAGCCTCAAAAAATTTTTCGGAAGTGGCTGTCCTGCTGCCGTGATGCCCTGCCTTGTACACGTCCGCCGAAATATCCAGACCATTTTCCAGAATATCCTGCTCCGCATCTTCCTCTGCGTCTCCTGTAAACAGAAAACGGTTTTTCCCGTTCTGAAGCAAGAGCGCAATTGATGCATCATTCGGATTACGATAGGTATTATTTGGCGCTAAAATCGTAAATTCGGCTGTTCCCAAGGAATACTTTGTGCCCACCTTGGGCGTTGTCTGCTTCAGGCGCTTGTTATCCAGTGCCTGTATCAGCTTCATATACGTCTTATTATCTTTTTCATAATTTGATGTGAAAACTTTGTCAATTTGAAACTTGGTGATGATGACTGGCGCCCCGCCAATATGGTCTGAATCCGGGTGTGTCAGAATCAGATAATCCAGCTTGTCAATTTTCTGTTTTTGCAGGTAATTTTGTATTGCGGTTCCCTTCGTCGCTTCACCGGTGTCGATTAACATGGCGTGTCCTTCACATGTAATCAGCGTCGAGTCCCCTTGCCCGACATCAATAAAATGCACCTCCATGGTGCCTGCCTTGGCGTCTTGTTTTTCGTCCCCGGACGCTTGGGACATCTTCGTATTCACAATCGTTCCAGCGCCAATGAGTACTGCTGCCGCCATCAAAAAACTCAACAATTGCCTATATACTTTTTTCATATGTACCTCCTTTTTATAAATATTATATAGTGCTTCCTGTGATGTTGCAAGCTATTTTCTCGCGCAGCCCACTCCTCTGTGTTTCTGTAATTCCATCTTGACATTTGTTGCAAAGAATACTATAATGAACATTGTTCAGTATGAAAGGAGGCCGTGTATGAACACCATTATTACTTCCAAAGAAGCGATTTTAGAACAGAGCCGGCAGCTCGTGGCGGCAAAGGGCTGGCCAGCCGTCAGTATTCGGACTGTCGCCGCAGCCTGCAACGTATCAGTGGGTTCCATCTACAACTATTTTGCGTCCAAATCTGATTTAGTCACTGCCACAGTGGAAAGTATATGGCATGAGATTTTCCACTTTTCTGAGCGTCAGACAGAATTTGACAGTTTTACAGACTGTGTGCAGTGGATTTTTGACAGCATAAAAACAGGCAGCGAAAAATATCCGGGCTTTTTCGCATCGCACTCGATGCATTTTTTAGAAAATGACAAAGCTGACGGAAAACAGAGAATGTCACAAGCGTGGGAACACATTCAGGAAGAACTCTGCTGTGTATTAAAAAAAGACAAAAAAATCCGCCCCGATGCTTTTGACGAAGCACTGACGGCACAGAAATTTGTAGACCTTATATTTTCGCTGATTCTTTCCGCACTGCTGCGCCAAAATTATGACAGCAGCAGTATTCTGGAAATTATCAGACGGACTATTTATTAATTTTTCAGGAGGAAAAACTTATGCAGGCTATCGTAGAAACTTTATTTGACGCCGTTTATCTCGTCACCGTCATCACCCTTGGCATCATCATGATTCTAAAAAGCGCCGGGCGCAGACAATACTGGCTGTTTGGCATTATGGCAGTCGTGCTGGGGCTTGGCGACTCCTTCCACCTCGTTCCGCGCGCACTTGCGCTGTGCACGACCGGACTGGAAAACTATACTGTTGCCCTTGGCGCCGGCAAGCTCATCACCTCTGTCACGATGACCGTTTTCTACATTCTCCTGTACTATGTATGGAGAAACCGCTATCACATTACTGGGAAAAATGGGATAACGGCTGCCGTGTACCTGTTGTCTGTACTGCGCATTGTTCTATGTCTCTGCCCGCAAAACGGGTGGCTGCGCCCAAATCCCCCTCTTGCATGGGGAATTTACCGCAACATTCCCTTTGCGCTGTTTGGCCTGCTTATTATCATACTGTTTTTTCAGGAAGCGAGACGGCAGCACGACACTGCTTTCCAGTACATGTGGCTGACGATTGTGCTGAGTTTTGGGTTTTATATCCCTGTCGTGCTCTGGGCAGACGTAATTCCCATGATTGGAATGCTCATGATTCCCAAAACCTGCGCCTATGTATGGACTGTCCTGATTGGCTATCGCGCAATGCGCAGCGAAAACTGATGTCAAGGCGTTTCATTTAAAATTTTTTCAATTTCCTGAAGCAGCCGTTCCTTCACTGGCGGCTTCAGGAAATATCCTGCCGGTTTTAATTTCAGTACCGCCTCGATATTTTCCCGGTTATTGATCGCCGTCAAAAACACTACCGGAATACTTGTCAGCTCTTCATCGGCGCGTATCATTTCCAAGGTCATCTTTCCGTCACAGACAGGCATCTCATAGTCTAACAGAATTAAATCTGGTCTTTTTTTACCAATCGAAGTCATTGCCTGCACGCCGGAAATCGCCAGGGCAACCTCATAAGTATCTTCTAACATTGCCTTGATCGTCCTAAGCGCTGTACCGTTGTCATCAACCACCAGAATCCGCTTTTTCCCGCTGTGCTCTTTGTTTTTGTCACGCGCCTCCTGCTCGACGCTTGCCTCCTCCAGCCCAAGCCGTCTGCACACTGCATTCATAATCGTCGTATTCTCCACTGGTCGAATCAGATTTTCAAACTGCTCCCCTTCATAGTATTTAAAGAATTTGCCGCTCTCCTCTTTCGTTCCGATGGTCAGAACTGGAATCTGTGCATACTGGTCACTCAGCAGAAAAAAGATAGAGGTGTCAATGTCATAGGCGCCAATCAGGCTGATCAGCACCAGATCAGGGTTGACGATTTTTAACATGCCCTCCAAAACGCCTGCATTCTCCGAGCAGAGCTGCACATGAAAGTACTGGGACAAAAATTGATTCGTCTCGTTCACCACCGTGTTAAACTTTCCGATTAATAGTATTTTTTTCATTTCGTCCTCCCATTCGTATTATCCTGCCATTTTTTCTGACAATAAATTTGCAAGGCGTTCTGTTTCCTCCGGGTCGAGATTGGTCACTGCCTCCGCAAGCTTTTGAATCTCCTGCCGGATTTCTGCTGGAAAATCATAGTCGCGCAACTGTCTGACGCACTCGTCCGCTTTGTCAATCTCCATCTCCTGCATACTGACGCGCACCATTTCCACAAGCGCCCGTATCACCGAATAGTCAGTAACTTCCTTCCCTTGTGTGCTTCCGATGCCAAATACCCCTTGTAATTTTAACCGGTAACTGCGCCATTCCTCCAGAAAAATTGCCGTCATAGATAAAATTACTTCTATTCTACCATCTTTTGCCGCAGATTCCAATACCCTAGCAATACCCGACAATGAGATGATGCCAATCGTCGCCGCAAGGCTCTTCATCGCATGTACCTGAATGCGGTACGGCTCTGGATTCTTCTCTTCTGTACACTGTCTGTATGCCCGTTCCAGACAATCCGCCGCCGAGTCAATCTGATCATAAAATTCCCTGACAGTATAGGCAAGAAGCTCGTATTCTGGCAGATGCAGCCATGCATAATTCCAGTCAAGCCCCTCCACAAAAGGCAGCTCCTCCAAAGGCAGCGCTGCCGCTTCCTGCACTTCTGGCTTTTTGACGGGTTCCCTGACAGTGCACAGCAATGCCTCCGGCAGCATTTTTAGCAGCATTGCCTCTAGTTTATCCGGCACGATAGGTTTGGACAAGAAATCATCAAATCCCTCTGAAAGATACGCCTCCTTCGCCCCGGACACGGCGTTTGCGGTCAGCACGACAACGGGGGTATCCTTGCACGGATATTCAGGCAAAGCCTTCATGCAGTGCAGTGTCTCCACGCCGTCCATCTCGGGCATCATATGATCCAGAAAGATCAGGTCAAACTGATTTTCCTGAACCAGTTGCAGGCACTCTGCACCCGATGCAGCCTCCGTTACCTGAATCGCGGTCTCTTTTAACAGATTTCGCAACACCTTGCGGTTCACCACATTGTCGTCCACCACCAGAAGCTTTGCATCAGGCGCATAAAGTGCAGCTTCATAGTGAAAATCCTGTGCCATCTGCTGTACATTTGATGCAAAATCTCCAATCGGCGTATCGTCTATAATCTTCTGCTCAAGCTCAAAATAAAACTTTGAACCCTTTCCGTAAGTGCTCTCAACATGCAGCCTGCTGCCCAGCAGCGCAAGCAGTTGAATCGTGATGCTCATTCCCAGTCCAGTGCCTTCAATATTGCGGTTTTTGTCCTCCTCAATCCGCTCAAACTCTGCGGAGAGCTTGGGCAAATCCTCCGCTTTGATGCCAATTCCTGTATCCTCTACCTCAAAATACAGCAACGCTGTCTCGTTCATGACACGGCTATGAACCCGCAGCCAGACGGTGCCCTCATGCGTGTACTTGACTGCATTAGTCAAAATATTAATTAAAATCTGGCGTATCCGCACATCGTCCCCATACAGGCGGGAAGGGATTTGGGCGTCTGCCTCCACCTCTAAGCTCAGCCCCTTGTCCGCCGCCCGCTGTGAGGTCATATTGACCAAATCATGAATCAGGCTGCTGATATCATACTCAACTGGCACAATTTCCATTTTCCCAGAATCTATCTTGGAAAAATCCAGAATATCATTGATCAATGACAGCAGCGACTGGCCAGCCGTATAAATGTCCATCGCGTACTCCCTGACATTCTGTTCTTTCGACTCCCGCAGAATCATCTCGTCCATGCCGAGCACCGCATTAATCGGAGTACGAATCTCATGGGACATCTGTGCGAGAAATTTTCCCTTCGCCTCATTTGCAGCAAGCGCCTCATGCCTTGCGAGATCTGCGTCCTTGTTCGCCTTCTCCAACAGTTTATTCTGTAATTCCGCCGCCCTTATTTTTTCTTCTGCGTCGAATCTGTATTCCTTTGAAATCTGTAAAATATGCAGAACTGTAAACATCATGCCGGACGAAGTCATGCCATGTAGCCCCGCCACTGTCGCATAAGAATACATGGAAAATGCATTCAGAAGGACTTTTCCCACTTCTCCTGCCAGCAGCATAAAGACAGACAGAACTGATAATGCCATTTGATAACGGCTGCTTTTATTCTTCATTTGCAGCAGACTGATTATGCCTGTCACGCAGACCAGCCCCACGACTGCTGTCGAAATATCCGCCATTTGTACGAGCTTCCAGCCTCCCAGCCATTCGAGTAAAATCTGTATGACAGCATTGCAGCTAACCACACACAGCAACGCTGCAAAACGGCGCGGATAAAGACTGCGCAGATTTTGCTCGAAATAGAGTGCCAGAAAAAGCGGAAGCATCAGCATCAGATACTCTTGTATCACATAGGCTTCGCGCATATCAAAAAAGAGATTCAGCGTGTATGTTCCTATAAAACTGTAAACGCCTGCCGTCAAGCCAAACAGTCCCAGATACAGCTCTCCCCGGCTTGGCTGGCTGGTGTACCAGCGTATCATCGCAAGTACAAACATAATCATCGCCGTAATCACAATCAGCAGACAACAGACAATGTCCGTCAAGTTGCTGCCGACCAGTCCAACGACAAACGTGCTGTTTATTTCAGCTATCATACCACCAAGCAGAATCTCGCGTTCCTGCTCTAAAACAGTCAGTTCAATACAGAGTTGTCTCTCCGCGGCGTCGTCCTCTGTAATATCGGGAATATACACATAATACTGCCCTTCCCCGGTATCCTCCTGCGGTTCCTGCGGATAAAGTACTTCTCCGTCCAGCAAGACGCGCACGGCTGCATTTTCAGCCGAAAACTTCAGCGTCAGATCAGCGTATTCTTCTGACAGTGTATTTTCAAAAATAATCGTCTCAGACGCCTGTATTTTCCCCGAGTAGGGCAGCGTCACTGCCACCTTCTCCGCGCTGTATGAAGAATACATCAGCCAGCCCTCATCAAAATAATATTCAAGCTGTTCAGGCACCAAGGGGGTGTCATCGTATTCTTGATATCTGAAAAGTGCAATCACCATAAAGACTGCAACCAAAACAATTGTTATTTTCGAAAAATTTCGTATAGATTTCATCTTATCCTCTGTTTATCTCTTTCGCTTGCATTATATTTTAACTCTATTTACAGATAGCGAATGTCCTCTTGTTTTATATTTTCCCAATTATCCGATAACATGTTGGACAATGTATCATATGTTATTTCTGCCGGTGCCACTTTCCAGTGAAACGCACTGGTTGCAGAATAAGGCTTGATCGTAACTGTCTTATGCCTGCTGTCAAAATACAGTCGTTCTATATCGGTACAGATTTCCAGATCAGCATCACATTCAAGCGCATTTTTGAGCTGCTTCATAAGCCGTTCACTGCGCAGCGCGTCAAACACAAAATCAAAAGTCTTAATCATGCCTGCTGTCTCCTTGATCTTGTATATTTTTTTCGGTATTTGGTTTTAAACATTTCTCTCATTTTAACACATCTAACTTCAAC